>Ga0256829_1002036_pt1 | contig 15568 bp, 13 predicted proteins | sample 131447metaG_FD_185979 | JGI IMG/M metagenome (GOLD analysis project Ga0256829, IMG submission 185979) | Hydrothermal vent microbial communities from Lau Basin, Pacific Ocean - 131-447 | ecosystem: Environmental > Aquatic > Marine > Hydrothermal vents | place: Pacific Ocean: Lau Basin | collected...
AAATTTCAATGACTCTTTTTGCTTTAAATTCTGCACTATATGTTGTTCTTTTTCTGCTCATTGTAATATCTCCAATTTATCTTATGTTATTTTACCATTTAGGAATATAAATATTTTTGAAATTGATTATTTTTCTTGGGGACATTATACTATTAGTATTGTAGCTTGTTAGATATGAGTATACTATCTTCTTTAAGTATTATCCTATCAATATGTGTATATTTAATAAAACGAGAAAATGATGGTTGAAGAAGTTCTATTTTATACTGCATCTGATTTTCATTCATTTGTACACTATATTCTCTCTCTTCATTAGTTAAAGCGTGAAATATATAGTCAATCCCTACAGTTGTTGCATAGTTAATCCAATCATATACAATATCACTACCTAAAAGAGAATTTGTCTCTGTGAGAACATTATTATGTTCCGTGATAGAGTTTGCTACAACCATATTTTTTCTATCGCTATATTGCGTCATAGACAATATTAGAGGATCATAATTTACCTGTGTAGATAATATATTTGTTGCATTTGTATCATAAAGTGTTAGTTGAGACATAATCATTCCACTTTTAACAATAGGTGTATTGATAAAAAACGAACCATTTACTATCTTTTCATTCTCCTTTAAATAGTTTTCCAAGTTGGTTGTTCTTCTTGATATAAAGTATTTTATAACCTTATATCCATCATTTTGGATAGTTGTTCCATTTATATCTGAGTATTTAAAAGATTTTTCTTCATAAGAGGCTAGTTTTTTACCAGTCAATGATTTGTCTGAAAATATAACAAGAGGTGAAACAGCTTCTTTTGTCAGTAAAGCAGACTGTGCCTGATAATCGATAGCACCAAAAGTAAAATATTTAGACTCAGTTGATACATCTTTTTTATTTATAGTAGGCATATATATATTAATATCTGGATCTATTTTTATGATATTTTTTGCACCCTTAAGAGTTACAGGAGCGATAACATACTCAAAACCATCTGATTTTACACTAGATAAAACTTTTTTTATCTCATCTTCGTCTTCACTGTCTATCTTATAACTTTTAAGTTCAAATGGATGGCTTCTTGTCATTAGATATGCAAAGACTGCGTTTGTTGTAGATGATGCATATTTCCCTATCTTTTTATAAGGTAAAAGCATCGCAATTTTAACTTCAGAATTTATAACTTGTGAACCAAGATTTAAGATAGATATATTTATGGATCTTATCTCATTTTGTTCTTGATTTTCCAGTTTTCTATCCGAATGTGATAAAAAAGAAAAAATCATTCCTTTATCTAAATAATTCTGCATACAACTCTCATCACACTCATAAGGATCAAGGTCTTGTATATATGTTTTTGGCAAAGGAATATTGGATATAATATAACTTTGTGCTAGTAAAGTTATATTAACGAACAAGATTACTAGTAATTTTTTCATAAGCAACTCTTTATTGATTTTTATAAATACACGATCTATTTTATATTACTCTTATTATATCTGATTGAATTTAATTAAAGTATAAATACTCAAGAGTATTAAAAAGTATTTTCAAAATAGGATGTATAAGTTTGTTATTTCTTCTTTTACAACAGCCCTAATCTAAATAATTTATTGCGTTTATATAATGCTGTGGAAGTTTATATCTGTTTGAAACAACTTCTTTTATATCCATAAAGCTATAAATGCCTTTGTTATAAACAACAACTTTGTTTGAGTTGTTATGTTTGCTTAAATAATTAACTGCATTAATAATGAAATCAAATGCCATCATTCTATCGTAAACTGTTGGGTTGCCACCTCTTTGAACATGACCTAAAATAGTTACTCGTGTTTCAAGACCCAACTTATCTTGTATCCACTCATGTATAAAAGATGTTTTTTTAGCACCCTCACTAACTATAGCAAGGACATATCTTCTGCCCTCTTGTATCTCTTTTTTAAGTCTTTTTTCAAGTTTATCTCCAAAAAATTCAACTTCTGGAACAACACAAATCTCTGCACCACTAATCATAGAAGATACAACAGCTAAAAAGCCACTATCTCTACCCATAACTTCAACTATAAATGCACGGTTAAATGAAGAGGCAGTATCACGAATCTTATCCAAAGCATCTCTTATAACATTTAATGCCGTATCGACACCAAGACAATATTCAGTCCCATATATATCGTTATCAATAGTGCTTGGAACACCTACAAAATTTATGTCAAACTCTGAGCTAAATTTTTCCATGGCACGAAAAGAACCATCTCCTCCAAGTACCATAAGAGCATTGATATTATTTAATCTTAGATTATCAAAAGCTTGTTTACGATATTTATATTCAAAAAATCTTTTTGAACGAGATGAGCGTATAATTGTTCCACCTATATGGACTATTCCAGCTACATCTTTATGGTTTGCTTTTTTTATGCTGTTATCTATAAGCCCTTCTAATCCATCATAAATCAGATAAGAATCAACACCCAACTTATATGTATAATCAACAAATTTTTTGATAGCTGGATTCATACCAGCTGCATCACCACCTGAACAAATTATTGCAAATGCCATACCTTTAACTTTAGTGTGTACCTATAAGTTTTGCCATATCTACAAGTCTTGAGCTATAGCCCCACTCGTTGTCATACCAAGCTAAAACTTTAAGAGTATTTCCACCAACTACACTTGCCATATCTGGGACATAGGTTGAACTATATGTACTTCCTATAAAGTCACTTGATACTCTTTTATCAAAATCAATCTCTAAAAGACCTTTAAAGTTTGTCTGTGAAGCTTTAAGCATTACTTCAAGAACTTCCTCTTTTGTTACATCTTGTTTAAGGTTTACTGTTAAATCAACTACAGAAACATCAGGTGTTGGAACTCTCATAGCATAACCGTTAAGTTTACCTTTGAGTTGTGGCATAACAAGTCCTATAGCTTTTGCTGCACCTGTTGTTGTTGGTATCATATTTACTGCTGCTGCTCTTGCGCGTCTAAAATCTTTGCTATGTTTAACATCCAAAATATTTTGATCATTTGTATAAGAGTGAATAGTTGTCATTAGACCATTTTCTATACCAAACTCATCATCAAGAACTTTACATAATGGTGCAAGACCATTGGTTGTACAACTTGCATTTGAGATAATATTTTCACCCTTATAATCATCTGTGTTGATGTTTAAAACATAAGTAGGAGTATCATCTTTTGCAGGAGCAGACATTACCACTTTTTCTACACCACCATGAAGATATGCTTTACACGCTTCTGTAGTTAAAAATGCACCAGTACACTCTAAAACAACTGTAGCACCACATCCACCAAAATCAACATTTTTGGGGTCTCTATCACTAAACATTCTGACTTTTTTACCATTTATTTCTATATTTTTCTCATCAATAACTTTAGCATCAACGCCTTTATGAACAGAATCATACTTTAGTAAATACTCAAGCATCTCAGGCTTAGAAGTTGTATTTAAGGCAACTAACTCCATATCATCTCTTTGGGTTACTATCTTTGCTACTATTGAGCCTATTCTTCCTGTTCCATTTATCGCTACTTTTAATGGCATCGTTTATTCCTTTTAGAATATATTATATATATTTTTATGAAGTGATTATATCTAACTTAAAATTTGCTTATCCTTAGAAATAGCTCAAAATATGGTATAATTTAACATTAAAAATAAAGGTCTTTTATGAAACATACTTTAAGTATTAAATGGTTCTATCTTCTTTTAATATCTTCACTTCTTTTACTAAATGCATGTTCTAAAGAAAAACAGGTTAAAACAAAAAGAGTTGTTCTTCCACTCCTTGTAAACACAATAACAGTAAAAAAAGAAGCTGTACCAATATGGAAACAATACACTGGTATGACAAAAGCAAGTAGTGAACAAGATGTAAAAGCAAGAGTATCTGGGGTTCTTGAAAAAATCTACTTTAAAGATGGTGAATATGTTCATAAGGGAGATAAACTTTTTCAAATTCAACAAGATGAGTATATCGCAGCCTTAAATATAGTTAGAGCAAAAAAGCAACAAGATGAAGCCTCTTTGTCTCTAGCTATTGCTGATGTAAATAGATATAAACCATTAGTAAATGAAGGTCTAGCTCCTCGTGCTACATTAGAACAGTATCAAGCAAAACAAGCTGGACTTAGAGCTGTTATAGCTGGAGATATTGCAGAGATTAACAAAGCAAAATTACAACTAAATTATACTACCATTAAAGCACCTATCAGTGGAAAAGTAAGTTCAAGACTTGTAGATATAGGTAATCTTGTAGGACAAGGTGAATCAACACTTTTGACAACTATTGTTAGTATAGACCCAATATACGCTTATTTTTCACCATCACAAAAAGATGTAAGGCTTTTTCAAAAATATAGGAATAAAGATAAACCTGACGCTTTTATAGAAGTGCAAGGAACACAAAAAAAACTTCGTCTTGATGGATATGTGGACTTTGAAAATAATGTTGTAGATCCACTAACTTCAACTATTAGTATGCGTGCAACAATAAACAATAAAGATAAAAAAGTTTTGCCAGGAACATTTGTATATGTCAATCTATTTATAAACGACAAATATAAATTTTTGATGATTCCTCCCGAGGTTATCTTTTCTGACCAACTTGGGAAATATGTTTATATAGTTGATAAAAATTCTAAAGCAAAAAGAGTAGATATAAAAACAGGTTACTCTAGTAAATATTATGTAAGTGTGAAAAGTGGTTTAAAAGATGGTGATAAACTTATCATTTCTTCTCTTGTTAAACTAAAAGCAGGAAGAGTTCTAAATGCAAAGGATACTACAGATACAGATGGGATAACTGCTATTTTTAAAAACAATAATCTTATCCCAAAAAAGAGATAACCTATGTTTTGTGTAACTTTTATAAAACGACCAATCTTAGCTATTGTTATCTCTTTAATAATTATCGTTGCTGGGCTTGTTTCTATGCTAATACTACCAATCTCTGAGTATCCTGATGTTGCACCTCCAACTGTAAGTGTAAGTGCTACATATACAGGAGCAGATGCCTTTACAGTTGAGGATACAGTTACGCGTGTTTTAGAAGACAAACTAAATGGTATCAAAGGTGTTATCTATATGGACTCATCTTCTACCTCCAGTGGAAGTAGTAATATAAATGTTTATTTTAAACCAGGGTACGACATAGATATAGGGGCTGTTGATGTACAAAATAAAGTCTCAACTGCTACAGCTTCTTTACCAGCAGAAGTAACACAACAAGGTGTGATAGTAGATAAAAAATCACCCTCTTTGGTCTGTCTTATTACCATAAATGGCGATAAAAGATATGATGGAAGTTTTCTATCTAACTTTGTGAATATAAATGTTTTAGATGAAATAAAGCGTATCCCAGGTGTAGGAAAAGCTACAAATATGGGTGAAAAAAAATACTCTATTCGTATTTGGTTAAATCCTGATAAACTAAAAGCACTCAATATGACTCCAATGGATGTTATAAACGCAGTCAAAAGCCAAAACAAACAAGCTTCTGTAGGGAAAATCGGTGGAAATCCAACATTTGACAACCAAAAACAAGAGTTTACCCTTACAACACAAGGAAGACTTACAGATGTAAAAGAGTTTAAAAAAATAGTTCTCAAGTATAAAAAAGATGGCTCTTTAGTTCATCTAAGTGATGTATCAAAGATAGAACTTGGAAGTGAAAGTTATGATTGGAATGCTATTAGTGCGAAAAAACCAGCTGGACTTATAGGGGTTTATCAACTCGGTGAAGCCAATGCTCTTGATATTCGCAAACAGATAGAAAAGACCATGAAAAGATTAGAGAGTCGTTTTCCAGATGGTATTACATACTCTATTCCTTATGACACAACAAAGTATGTAAAGGTCGCGATTGACAATGTTGTTAGCAATCTTTTCATGGCTGTTGCACTTGTTATTATTATTATATTTGTATTTCTAGGCTCTTGGAGACCTACCATTATCGCGGCAGCAGCCATCCCTGTTTCACTTATAGGTGCATTTATGGCGATGCAAATTGTGGGTGGTTTTAGTATCAACTTCTTAACATTATTTGGGCTTATTTTAGCCATTGGGATTGTTGTTGATGATGTTATTTTGGTTGTTGAGAATGTTGAAGTTATCATGAACAAAGAGCCAGAGCTAACTATGCCTCAAGTTGTCAAAAAGTCCATGATAGAACTCATAGGACCAATCATCTCAACTACTCTTGTTTTAGTTGCTGTTTTTGTTCCAGTCTCATTACTTCCTGGTATTACAGGTTCTCTCTACCAACAGTTTGCTCTTACTATCTCTTTTGCTGTTTTAGTCTCCTCTTTAAATGCTTTAACACTATCCCCTGCTCTAAGTGCTATTATTATTAAACGAAGAAAAAAAGGAGAAAAAAAGTTTATACTGTTTGAAAAATTTGATAATATATTTGACGCTATTACAGCACAATACAAAAAAATCATCACCTTCTTTATAAAAGTAAGATATATCATGATTCTAGTTATGGGTGCTATCTTTTATCTTATGTACTATCTCTTTAGCATCACACCAACAGGTTTTGTGCCTTCAGAAGATAAAGGTATTTGTATGGTTTCAGTCAATCTCAAACCAGGCACATCTTTAGCTCAGACTACAAAACTTGGTAAAAAAGTTGAAGATATTATCTATGATATTGATGGGGTTAGCAATATTGTCAGTGTAGAGGGCTACAACATCATAACATCATCACTTGATGGTTCAGCTATTGCTATGTTTGTGTCTTTAAAAGATTGGAAACAAAGAACTACAAAGGAAAACAGTGTATTTGGAATTATAAAACAGATAAAACAAAAGACTTCTTCCATAGGAGAAGCAAATATAGCCGCATTTAATATGCCTGGTATTCCAGGTGTTGGAAATGTTGGTGGTTTTGACTTTAGACTGCAAGATTATCTTTCAGGTAACTTGAATATATTTGAACATTATGCAAACGAGATAATAAAAGGTGCATTTGCTGATCCAAGGATTGCTTATGCTTTTACGACCTTCGCTACAAACTATCCTATGTATGATATTAAAATAGATAGAGAAAAAGCTAATGCTCTTGGTGTCAATATGGCAGACCTTTTTACAACTATGCAGACTTATCTTGGAAGTGTTTATGTAAATGATTTTACAAAATTTGGAAAAGTTTTTCGTGTCTTTGTTCAAGCTGATAAAAAATATAGAAGTTCTAAAGAGGACATAACAAAACTCTTTGTAAAAAATGTACATAACAAGATGATTCCTCTTGATGCTATTTTACAAGTAAAAGAGAAAATAGGACCTCAGAACTTAACTCACTACAATATGTATAGAAGCATACAGATAAATGGTGTTGCAGCTCCAGGATATAGTTCAGGTGATGCTATGCAGGCTATGGATGACATATCTAAAAAAGTCCTTCCATCATCTTATGGGTACGAATGGTCTGGCATGAGTTACCAAGAAAAACTTGCAGGAAATGCACAAATTTATGTTGTATTTGGCGTTCTCATCATTGTATTTTTAGTGCTATCTGCTCAGTATGAATCATGGATACTTCCTCTAATGATTTTGCTCTCTGTTCCTATGGTCGTTGCAGGTGCTGTTGGAGGACTCTACTGGATGGGAATTCCTCTTAACACTTTTGCACAAGTGGGACTTGTCTTACTCGTAGCACTAGCAGCTAAAAATGCCATTCTTATCGTTGAGTTTGCAAAAGAAAAGAGAGAGAGTGGCATGGGTATTATAGAGTCTGCCATATATGCAGGAACACTGCGTTTTCGTGCCATCATGATGACTATACTTTCATTTTTATTTGGTATCTTTCCTCTTGCATTTGCGACTGGTGCTGGTGCTATCACGCAGATGTCTATTGGTATTGTTTTACTTTTTGGTATGGTAGCGGCTACATTTATCTCAACACTTTTTGTTCCTGTTTTGTATGTTTTACTTGAAAGTATGAGAGAAAAGTTTGTAAGTGTTGAAGATGAGATAGCACGAAGGGAGTCTATATAATGAAACTACATAATATTTTTATCGCTTTAACACTACTTAGCAATCTATATGCGACAGAGATTTACACGGTTGATGATTTAACCATCAAAGCATTAGAAAATTCACCTGATTTACAGATTAGTTCTGCAAACTACGATGCTTCAAAAAGTAGATACGAACAAGCAAAAGCAAATTTTCTTCCTAAAATTGACTTACATGTTTCAGCTGGTGAAGTTGGAAAAAGTGATATTCCAACAAATCCAAATAATATGATAAATGACTCATTGATACTTGGAAAACTATCTATAAACCAAATACTTTACGATTTTGGAAAAACAGGTGAGAGTAGTAATAGTTTTAAATATGATTCTCAAAGTTATTCCAATGAGTATAAGCAAAAAATTTCAGATAAAAAAAGAGATGTAAAAAGTGCATATTATGATATTTTAAAAGCTATTGCACTAATCAATGTGAACAAAGAAAATATAAAACTAAATAAGGCTCAACTCTATCGTTCACAGAAATATTTTGAAGCTGGAATAAGAACTAAAATAGATGTTTCAGATGCTTCAGTTGAACTCATAAAATCAACTCTAGATTTGAAAAAATCACAATATAACCTAAAACTTGCTTATGCAAAACTCGATAAAGTTATTGGTTTTAAAGATATAAATAATGACTATAAAGTTTATTCCAAAGATTTAGACTTAAAGAATTTATATCAATCATTAACGATATACAATCTATCACTTGATAAGTCTGTAAACTTCTCATACGAAAATAGATATGAGATAAAAAAACAGATGGCACAGATAAAAGTAGCTAAAGCAAACAGCTACCTTGCTTCATCTGATTATTACCCTTCTATCTACTTAAACGCAGACTATACAAAACAAAATGCTGATAAGCTTACAAGTTCAGTTCCAAAAAATCAATGGCAAGCTTCTATAAACTTAGATTGGAATATCTACCAAGGTGGTGCTACCGATGCAGCTACACAAGAAAAAAAGATAAAAGTTGATATAGCAAACTCTAACCTTGCTTACTCAAAACTTCTTATAAAAACAAAAACAACACAAGCATATATAAATGTACATAAAGCAAAAGATTCTGTAGAACTTTCACAAAGCATACTCCAAGTATCAAGCGAAAAGTTTAAACAGGCTTCTAAACGATATAAAAATGGTTTGTCTGACTTTATAGAACTGCAACAAGCAAGACAAGGTTATATAGATGCTATGGCATCTTTAGTTGTTGATTATTATGACTACTATAAATCTATTGCTATACTTGATAATGCAATAGGAAGATGATTAAATTTAATCATCTTTATATCCATTTGGATTTTTAGATTGCCATCTCCAACTATCTTCACACATTTCATCTATACCTTTTAGAGCTTTCCAACCAAGAGCTTCTTTTGCGTAAGTAGGGTCTGCAAAACATTCAGCTATATCTCCCTCTCGTCTATCTACTATCTTATAAGGTATTTGTTTTTTTGATGCTTTTTCAAAAGATTGTCTCAATTCAAGCACGGAGTAACCCTTGCCTGTTCCGAGATTTACTACCAATGGTTTTTGATTGGCGTTGTTAATATACTCCATAGCTTTAACATGCCCTAGTGCCAAATCAACTACATGAATATAGTCTCTAACGCCAGTTCCATCCACAGTATCATAATCACCACCAAAAACACTTAAAAATTCTCTTTTACCAACTGCAGTTTGAGCTATAAATGGCATAAGATTATTTGGTATTCCATTTGGGTCTTCACCTATAGTTCCACTCTTATGAGCTCCAACAGGATTGAAATATCGTAAAATAGCTATATTGAAATCATTATCACTTACATAAACATCTTTAAGAATCTCTTCTATAAAAAGTTTTGTTTTTCCATAAGGATTTGTACCACTTGTAGGAAAATTTTCTAGTATCGGTGTAGTAGCAGGATCTCCATAAACAGTTGCAGAAGATGAAAATACAATTTTTTTACAGTTAAATAATTTCATAACTTCTAAAAGCACTAGAGTTCCTCCAATATTATTATCATAATATTCTAAAGGTTTTAAAACTGATTCTCCAACAGCTTTAAGTCCTGCGAAGTGTATCACAGAGTCTATATCATAAGAGGTAAAAACTTTTTCTAAAGTAACTCTGTCTCTTATATCCCCATGTATAAATTCTATAGGCTTACCTATGAGCTTCTCAACTCTTTTTAAACTTGCTTTTGAAGAGTTTAAGAGGTTGTCATATACTACAAAAGTATAACCTGCTTCATCAAGAGCTACTAAAGTGTGAGTACCTATATATCCAGAACCACCAGTCACTAATATCATATTTTTCCTTATCTAGCTACAATTATATACCTTAAATTATTACAATCTACTTTATTTACAAATATATTAAATCTTTTTGATTATAAAATTTACTCTTAAGTTAAAAATAAATATAATGCCGTATGTTTGAATTAAATTTTATATTAACATTTATTATAGCTTATTTATTGCTTTTATTATTGATTAAATACTCACGCTTTGTTAAGATGCATGATATTCCAAATGAACGCAGTTCACATAAGCGTATAACTCCTAGAAGTGGAGGTATCGCTATCTTTAGTGGGTTTATTATAGTTCAGTTATTTTTGCATTTTGGGCATATTGTTGAAAATAACTATATATACGCCTCTATATCTCTTATCTTTATACTAGGTTTGATTGATGATATTTACGATATTTCACCTAAAATTAAGTTTACAATTATCTTCCTTGCAACACTAATTCTGTATTATAGTGGTCTTAAAATTACTACACTTGGTATGTTTTTTGGAGTTGACTTACTTTTACCTACTTGGATTATTTTACCTTTTACTTTTTTTGCGATTGCAGGTTTTACAAATTCTATAAATCTAATGGACGGTTTAGATGGTTTAGCAAGTTCAGTTTCTTTGGTGATACTTTTAGGATTTCTAGCTATTGGGATAGTCCATGATGATATATTGATGATTACTCTTTCATCTTATCTTGTAGCATCAATTTTAGCATTTTTGTTATTTAACTGGCATCCAGCAAAAATTTTCATGGGAGATAGTGGATCTTTAACTATTGGCTTTATCATATCTATACTAACTATTTTATCATTACAATATATGAGTATTGTAACTGCAGTATTTTTCATTGGTTTACCAATACTAGATACTTTTATAATAATTTATCGCAGAGTAAGAAGAGGAATTTCTCCATTTGTAGCAGATAAAAATCATATACATCATTTACTATTGAGGGTTAAAGATGATGTTCCATTTGTAAGTATTTTTTTAGCTTCTGTTCAAGGCGTCTTTAGTATAGTAGGTTTTCAGCTGATAAATAGTAATAACCTTGTAACATTGTTACTATTTGTATTACTTTTTGTAGTATTTTTACATCTATTTGACCCAAGGTTTAAACGGAGAAAAAAAGAGATTAGCACTCAGTAATACAATCATTTAAACACAATATAAATTTATCAATTAAAAGGAAAAAAATGTCACAAAAAAAAGTAGCACTAATAACAGGGATAACAGGACAAGACGGAAGTTATTTAGCAGAGTTTTTACTAAAAAAAGGTTATGAGGTTCATGGGATTAAACGCCGTACTTCACTTTTTAACACTGACCGTATAGACCACTTATATCAAGACCCACATGTAGAGAACCGTGATTTTATTCTCCATTATGGTGAGATGACAGACTCTATGAACCTAACACGCATCATAGAAGAGTGCCAACCTGATGAGATATATAACCTTGCGGCTATGAGTCATGTTGCTGTAAGTTTTGAAACACCAGAGTATGTAGCAAACGCAGATGGAACAGGAACACTTAGAATACTTGAAGCAGTTAAACTTCTTGGACTTACTGAAAAAACAAGAATCTACCAAGCAAGTACATCTGAACTTTTTGGAAAAGTTCAAGAGACACCACAAAAAGAGACAACACCTTTTTATCCAAGAAGTCCTTATGCAGTAGCTAAAATGTACGCTTACTGGATAACAGTAAACTACCGTGAAGCATATGGAATGTATGCATGTAATGGTATCCTTTTTAATCATGAATCACCAGTAAGAGGTGAGACATTTGTAACAAGAAAGATAACTCGTGCAGCTTCTAAAATAGCACTAGGACTTCAAGAGAAACTCTACCTTGGAAACCTTGATGCAAAAAGAGACTGGGGTCATGCTAAAGATTATGTAAGAATGATGTGGATGATACTTCAAGCTGACGAACCAGAGGACTGGGTAATAGCTACAGGACAAACAACAGCAGTAAGAGATTTTATTCGTATGTCTTTTGCTTATACAGGAATAGAGCTAGATTTTAATGGTGAAGGTATGGATGAAAAAGGTATCATCTCTTCTATAGACACAGCAAGACTTCAAGAACTTGGCATAAGTAACAATGACTTAAAAATAGGACAAGAAGTTGTAGCAGTTGATCCAAAATACTTTAGACCAACAGAAGTTGATTTACTTTTAGGAGATCCAACAAAAGCAGAAACAAAACTTGGATGGAGTAGAGAGTATAAACTCAAAGAGTTAGTGGATGACATGATGGCATCTGACCTAAAACTTGTTACAAAAGACCAGTATCTTAAAGATGGTGGTTATACTGTTATGAACTATTTTGAGTAATTATAACTAAAGGATAGAAAATGCTAAGAGAAATTATTAGACCGACAAGCGATAGTTATAATATACACATACCTAATGAATATATAAATACAGATGTGGAAATATTAGTTTTACCATTTTCGTATAATAATGATAAAGTAGGAAAAAATATACAAAAAAAGAAAAAATCACTTGCGGGTTCATTGAAAAAATATGCAAATCCATCTTTGATTGAAGCGGAAAAAGATATTGCTTGGAGTGAAGTGATAAAGGATAAAAGTGTTATATCTTGATGCAAATGTAATTTTACGCTATTTACTTGAAGATTGTGAAAAATTTATAGAACAATCAAAAGTGTATATAGAAAATTATTATGTTTATATTAAGAATGAAGTTTTGAAAGATGTTTCGAATCTTGCTTTTGAGATATTTGAGATTAAAAATATTGATTTTGTAGATGCACTACTTTGTTCTTATAGTAAAATATTGAAATATGAAGTTGTAAGTTTTGATAAAAAACTCAATAAATACATAGGTACAACTGAATGAAAAAAAATAGCAAAATATACATAGCAGGACACCGTGGTCTTGTTGGTTCGGCAATAGTAAAAAACCTAAAATCAAAAGGCTATACAAATTTAGTCTATAAGACTCATAAAGAGCTAGATTTGCTAGATGCAAATGCAGTAGCAGAGTTCTTTGAAAATGAAAAACCAGAGTATGTTATCCTTGCAGCTGCAAAAGTTGGGGGGATAGTTGCTAACAACACCTACAGAGCAGATTTTATTTATGAAAATCTACAAATACAAAACAATATCATCCATCAAAGCTATCTAAATGATGTTACAAAACTACTCTTTTTAGGAAGCACTTGTATTTACCCAAAAAATGCTCCACAACCTATGAGAGAAGATAGTTTACTTACAAGTGAACTAGAATACACAAATGAACCTTATGCCATAGCAAAAATAGCAGGTATAAAGATGTGTGAATCATACAATATCCAATACGGCACAAACTTTATAAGTGTAATGCCAACAAACCTTTATGGACCAAATGATAACTTTGACCTTGAAAAGTCGCATGTACTTCCAGCACTGCTTAGAAAAATGCATGAAGCAAAAATAAACAATGAACCCAAAGTAGAAATATGGGGAAGTGGAAAACCAAGAAGAGAGTTTTTATACTCAGAAGATATGGCTGATGCTTGTGTATTTTTACTTGAAAATAGAGACTTTAAAGATACTTATCAAAGTGAAGATGGAACAAATGATAGCTGTACTCCAAACAGCATAAAGACAACAGAGATACGAAACACTCACATAAACATAGGTACAGGCGTAGATATAAGTATAAAAGAGTTAGCCGAGACTATCAAAAAGATAGTAGATTATAAAGGTGAACTTTATTTTAACGACACAAAACCAGACGGAACTATGGTAAAACTCACAGACCCAAGTAAATTACACACTTTAGGATGGAAACATACTGTCGAACTTGAAGAGGGTATTAAGAGAGTTTATGAGTGGTATTTGGAGAATATTAATGACTAATATCATTTTATGTGGAGGAAATGGAACAAGACTATGGCCAATAAGTAGAACACTAATGCCTAAACAGTTTGTAAGACTTTTTGATAATAAATCTCTCTTCCAACTCACTGTTGAAAGAAACTCAAAAGTATGTGATTCTCAGTTTATAGTCTCAAATACAGAACAATACTTTTTAGCACTTGACCAACTTGAAGAGTTACATAAGAACAATAATAAGTATCTTTTAGAACCAGTAGGAAGAAATACTGCTCCTGCCATTGCTCTTGCTTGTATAGCACTTAAGCCTGAAGAGTTGGTACTTGTTACTCCATCTGATCATCTCATAAAAGATGAAAATGAGTATAAAAAAGTTTTGCAAACTGCTAAAGAGTTGGCAGAGCAAGACAACTTAGTTACTTTTGGTATAACTCCTACATTTGCAGAAACTGGATTTGGTTACATTGAAGCTAATGGATTTAAGGCTATAGCTTTTCATGAAAAACCAGATGTAAAAACAGCACAAGAGTACCTAAACGCAGGAAACTACTATTGGAATTCTGGTATGTTCATGTTTAAAGCAGGAGTATTTTTAAATGAGCTTAAAGCTCACGCTCCAAAAGTGTATGAAAGTTCACTTAGAGCATATAACAATACTAATAAGAGTGATAAAAATCTCATACGCATAAAGCATGAAGATATGCTAAATATTCCAGAAGATAGTATAGACTATGCTGTAATGGAGAAGAGTCAAAAAGTAAAAGTTGTTCCTTCTAGTATAGAGTGGAGTGATGTAGGAAGTTTTGACGCACTGTTTGAAGAACTGCCAAAAGATAAAAATAATAATACTATAACAGACAAACATATATCAATAGACTCTAAAAACAACCTAATATATGCAAAAAATAAATATGTAGCAACAGTAGATGTAGATAATCTTATAATTGTAGATACTGGTGATGCACTTCTTGTAAGCAAAAAAGGTAGCTCTCAAAAAGTAAAAAAAGTTGTTGAAGAGATAAAAAAAGTATCCGACTTGCACAACATCCATTTAACAGGTCATAGACCTTGGGGAACATATACAGTGTTAGAAGACACACAAGGATATAAGATAAAACGCATAGAGGTTAAACCTGGTAAACGCCTAAGTCTGCAAAAACATCACCATAGAAATGAGCATTGGATAGTAGTAAGTGGTACAGCTACAGTGACAGTAGGTGAAAACACAAAACTTGTAAGACCAAACGAATCAACTTATATAAAAATGGGAGAGCTTCATCGTCTAGCAAATGAGGGGAAGATACCAGTAGTGCTGATAGAAGCTCAGGTTGGTGAATATACAGGTGAAGATGATATTGTTAGAATTAGTGACGACTTTGAAAGAAATCTTATCTAAATTATAAAT
>Ga0256829_1002037_pt1 | contig 15567 bp, 10 predicted proteins | sample 131447metaG_FD_185979 | JGI IMG/M metagenome (GOLD analysis project Ga0256829, IMG submission 185979) | Hydrothermal vent microbial communities from Lau Basin, Pacific Ocean - 131-447 | ecosystem: Environmental > Aquatic > Marine > Hydrothermal vents | place: Pacific Ocean: Lau Basin | collected...
TCAGCAATTTGTGCCAGCTTTTTCTCTTGCAAGGCTTCGGTAACTTTAATAATATCACCAATTTTGCCTTCCATATTAATTTCGTTAAGTTTTCCTACATTAGGCACTCCAATAATTTCATTCCATTCTTTTGATTCCTGAAATATTTCAAATAGTTTATTTTGGATTATTATTTTTTCCAACTCATCAGGATTTTCTCTTTTTGGAAGAACCAACAGCATTCCGTTATAGTACTTTACCAGATCGAATTTTTTTATGTATCCTGTGGAGGGCACCAGATATCCATAAAAATAATTTACAACATTATCTAAACGATATACAGAACTGTAAAACTGTTTACGAGTTCTCATCAAAGTGCATTTATCTTTTAACTTAAACTTTTTAAAAATCTCAAGAGCATATTCGGTTTTTATTTCTTCACGTGTAAAAGGCAGGTCTTGGTCGATAATTTCCAGCATTCTCTTTTTTAGTCTGTTTACTATTTCTTGATGGGGATGTTTTCCTAAAATACTTTCCAGACTGCAATACAGGCCTTTGGAAACAGAATGCTCAATTTTTAAATTATATTCCGGATATAAATCCTGAGTTGCTTTAAACAATATCATGGATAAAGAACGTACATACATTCTCTTACCATCTCGGTGATGATAATCGATAAATTCTACTGTTTTGGGTTTGTAAATCATATAATCCAACTCTTTTAAAGTATGATTTACCATGGCACCAAGAGTAGGAAAATGGTTGCTTATTTTTTGATCTTTAGCAATTTCTAATAACGAGGTTCCAAATGGGTATTCTTTTTCTTTTTTGTTATTTTCAATAAATATTTTATATAACTTTTCCATGTTTCAATTTTTTATACAAAGATAAAAGGACAAATGGATATTCCACTTGCCCTTTTAATAAATTAAAAAAAATTATATTGATCTTATTTATTTTTTCTTTCTTATTATTTTTTTGATTGCTACTTTTCCTGAATAAAGAGCATGATACATTGATGGAACAATTATCAGTGTTAAGAAGGTGGCAAATGTCAATCCAAAAATCACTGTCCACGACATTGGGCCCCAAAAGGCAGTATTGTCTCCACCAAAAAATAATTGAGGATCAAAATATTTTAACCAGGTAAAAAAATTGATATTTAACCCTACTGCTAATGGAATTAATCCTAAAACAGTTGTAATTGCTGTTAATAAAACAGGACGTAATCTGGTTTTCCCGGCTTCTACAATACATTCGCGTGCTATATCCATAGGCAAATCATCATCTTCTTCCAGTCCCATTTCCTTTTTCTTCCTTAGTTTCACCAGTCCTATATAATCAATTAGTACAATTGCATTATTTACTACAACACCTGCTAGTGAAACAATACCTATTCCGGTCATGATTACAACAAAATCCATATGGAATGTTGCCAAACCCCCGAAAACGCCGATAGTACTTAAAACGACACTGAACATTATTATAGAAGGCTTTACAAATGAGTTAAACTGGCTTACTAATATAATCATTATAAGTGCCAATGCTATTAGCAAAGCACGGGCAAGAAAATCTGAAGCCTGCGACTGCTCCTGTTGTTCACCGGTAAAGGAGTATTTATAACCGGAAGGAAGCTGAAACTTAGCAAGAATTTTTTTTAATTTTCCATTAATTTCATTTGCATTATATCCTTTTATAACATTTGAGTAAATAGTAATAGTCCTTTTTCTGTCAATTCGGGTAATAGCGCCATAAGTTGATCCGTAACTGTAACTTGCTACTGAAGATATGGGAACCTGAATAATGCGTCCTGAAGATTGTGATCTGAATGTTATTCGCTGGTTCATTAAGTCAGGAATATTATATCTGAATTTATCAGCTAATTTCATTCTGATTTTATATTCATCTTCTCCTACTTTATAATCAGAAATTTCCTTGCCAAATAACGCTGTTCTTATGGCATCTCCAATTTGTGCCGTAGATAATCCAAATCGACGTGCCTTATCTCTGTCAACATGAATTAAGATTTCAGGTTTTCCAACATCCAGGTCAATTTTTAACCCTTCTATACCGGGAATGTTATGCGCGTTAATTGTTGCCCTGATAGAGTCTGTTATGGGTAATAATGTTTTGAAATCTTTACCGCTTACTTCAATGTTAATTGGATATCCAACCGGAGGCCCTTCTCTTTGTTTTTCAAGAGAAATGTTTACTCCGGGATATTTGCCTATTAAACTATCACTAAGAATTCTCATAATAGTTGAGGTGTTTACTCCATGACGATATTGATAGTCTACAAAATTTATAGTGATAATTCCTTTATTTGGTGCTCCGCCCTGGCTTTTAAATCCTTCGTTTTGTCCAACAGCTCCCTTTCCGGTTACCGTTAAAACTGATTCTACTATATTCATATCAGGTTTGAGGATATGATAAACTTTTTTTTGCAAAACCTGCATAACCGAATCAGTTGACTCAACATCTGTTCCTATAGGCGTTTCTGCAAGTACATTTATTAGTTTAGGTTGTGTAGAGGGGAAAAAATCAACTTTTGGTTTTGATCCAAAATAAAAGAATATGGTTAAAATTAGTAAAGCAAAAGTCCCGGCAATTAACCAGTAGGAATTACTTTTTCTTAACGCAAACCGAATAAATTGTAAATATGTTTCTTCAAGCCACACTAAAAAAACTTCCTGGAACCATATGCTTAACTTTGTTAAAAAAGCAATATTTAATAAGCCTAATATGGCAGCAATAATTAATAACGAACCTAATAAATTCCAGTGTAATAAATATGAAATAATTGCCAAGCCTGTGAATATTCCCACATAAATAAGGCTTTTCTTTAATTTAGGTAATGAAGTGTTTTCACCAGGTTTGTAAAAGTCAATAAAAACTACCGGAATAATTACCAAAGCATTAAGCAATGATGCAGTAAGTACAATAATTAGAGTTATAGGTAAAAATTTCATAAATTCCCCCATAATACTGTTCCAAAATATAAGAGGAAGAAATGCTGCCAAAGTCGTGGCTGTGGATGTTATAATAGGCACAGCTACTTCACCGGTACCTTGTTTGGCGGCTTCTTTTAACGAAAACCCTCGTTGTACAAAACGATATATATTTTCTGTAACAACTATGGCATTATCAACTAACATACCAAGGGCTAAAATAAGTGCAAATAATACCATCATGTTTATCTTGTACTGAGCAATTCCCATTACCATAAAAGCTATTAACATTGACATTGGTATGGAAAGGCCAACAATTAATGAGTTTCGCGTTCCTAAAAAAAGGAATAAGACACCTATAACCAAAATAACCCCCATTATAATGCTGTTCTCCAGATTGTTAATCTGACTTATTACCTGTTTAGACTGGTCGTTGGTAATGGTAATACGTAAATTGGAAGGAATTAAGTTTGATTTTCGTGCTTGTTTTATTACGGTAGAAACCTGATCAATGGTAGAAAGCAAATTTTCACCACTTTTTTTAATAATTTGTAGGGTAACAACAGGCTGTTTATCTAAATATGCATAACTTTCCCTGTCTTTAAATCCAAACACAACATTTCCAATATCACGCAGGTAAACAATATTTCCTTTATCTCTTTTTACTATAATGTTTTCAATTTGTTTTGGATTTTTAAATTCACCTATTAACCTTATCGACCGTCTAAAATCTCCAATTTTAACATTCCCTCCTGATATGGACATGTTTTCATATTTAACTGCATTTTCCACGTCTGCATAGCTAACTTGCATGGCGGCCATTTTAAAAGGGTTTAAATTTATTTTAACCTCCCTGTTTGTGATTCCGGTTATTTTTACGCTTGATACTTCAGAAATTGGTTCAATTTCATCTTTCAAGTCATTTGCGTAATTTTTTAATGTGCTTGGACTGTAATTCCCTGAAAGATTGATATTCATAACCGGAAATTGCGAAACATCAATATCTGTAACTAATGGATCTGAAGGCAAATCATCAGGCAGGTCACTTTTTGCCTTGTCAACAGCATCTTTAATGTCGTTTAATGCTTTACTGATATTTACATTGGTATGAAATTCAATAAATATATTTGAAGCATCTTGAGATGATATGGAAGTCATCTTTTTAATGCCTTTAACTGATTCTATTTGCTTTTCCAGTGGACGCGTTACTAAATTTTCCATATCTACCGGAGGGTTGCCGGGGTATATGGTTTGAACCATTATAGTGGGTATTTTAATGTCCGGAAATAATTCTTTAGGCAGTGTGTTATAAGCTATTATTCCAAAAATAACGGTAACTATGGCAAATAGATAAACTGTATTCTTATTATTTATAGCCCATGTGGATAAACCGAAATCCCTTTTTATATTTTTATCGTTTTCCTGATTCATATTTTTATGTTTTCAAAACTTATCTGTTTTCAAGAAAAATTATTTTTTGATTATTAATATGGAACCGTTAGACACATTGTTAAAGCCCTTTTCTACTACGTCATCTCCTGGTTTTATGCCTTTTATAATTTCAGTATATCTTCCTGAAGAAAGTCCGGTTGTAACATATTTTTTCTTTGCCAGTTTAACACCTTCTTTATTTTGTATTGCCAGGTATAAATAATCTCCTTTCATGTCTTTCCTTATAATATAAGACGGAACAACGAGTGCTTGGCTGTTGGTGTAATCATTTATTGTTAATATAGCTATCATATTTGGTTTTAATAATTCACCGGGGTTGTTGATTTTAAATTGTAATTCGAAAGTTCTGCTTTGAGGGTTAATTACTTCCCCTATACGATAAACTTTTTCAGTTCTTTTTATATTTGGATATGTAGGGAAAGTTATCTCTACAAGTTCTCCTTTATGAATAATTGGTAAATATGATTCGGAAACTTCTGCATTAACATATACCTTTTGTAAATTAACGAGATGAAAAAGTGGACGCCCGGGCATTGCTATTTCACCCTCTTTTATTGATATATTAGCAATATATCCTGCAAAAGGCGCATAAATAAACGACTTTTTATATTGTGTCTGTAGGTTCTTCAATTTACTTTTTAAGCTTTCATAATTTGTTTTTGCCTGTAAGTATTGTAACTCTGACCCAATATGTTTATTCCATAAGTTCTTCTGTTTGTTGTAAGTAAATGTTGCCAAATTAAGAGCTGATTTTACTTCATTAATGTTGTTTTTAATTATATCTGTTTCTAATTGAGCCAGTAACTGGCCATTGCTTACCTTGTCTCCCTCATGTACCAGAACTTTTTCAACCTGTCCGGATACCTGTGGACTTAAAATAGCTTCATTAACACTTTGTATATTTCCTGAAGCAGTAAAGAAATGCTTAAATAGTTTTGGTTTAATTGTAAGTGTTGTAACCATTACCTTCAACCCTGAAACTTTTTGCTTTTTCAATTGTTGAGAATTGAACTCTTCCTGAAGCTTTGAAATTTTTGAATTTAACTTGTTGACTTGTTTTTGATATGCGATAATTTCTTTTTCTACTCCTGATTTCTTTTCTTGTTTGCAGGATGCAACAAAAAATAGTAAGATTATGGAAGAAAAGAATATAACTGATTTTTTCATGTTATTATAATTTATATTTAATTCTGTTTAGAATATTTTTATTTTGAAATATCAAATTGATCCATGTTTTTATTTAAATAATCTATCCCTTTCTGGCTTAGTATTCCATATAAATGATAAAGAAACATTTCTTTACCAAATTGTGGAGAAAGTAACTCTTCTTGTGTAAATAATTTACTGTCGGCCAGGCTTTCTACTCTAAGAATATTTAATTTAGTAATGACTTCTTCGTTTAATTCTTTGCGATAAAAACCTTCCTTCTTACCTCTTATAAGATTATTTTTAATATTTTCCTGTATTATTTCTCGCTTTTCAATGCAAACATTATGAAATATTTCAGGGTAGTACTTTTTCAAATCAAATTCGAAACTGGGAAAATGATCTTTTAATAATTGAAGATAATGCTTGAAAATACCAAACATTTCATCCATAGCATTATTTACATTTTGTGTAGCCTCAATAAATTTTTCTTTTTGATATTCCATTTGAATTTTGATGGTTTTTGAGACAAGGTCTGATTTATCTGAAAATATCCCATATAATGTTTTCTTTGAAATACCTAATTCGTGTGCAACATCATCCATAGTAACACTCTTTATTCCGTAACGATGGAATAAATTAGCAACTTGTTTTATAATTTCTTTTTCTTCCATTTTTTATTAATTGGCTTTTGTAGTAAGATTTTGTAATTTTTCTGCGGCTTGCAATAGAGAAAATTCGGCATTTATAAACCCATTTTCTGCAGTTAGGAATTGATTGTGGGTATTGAGCAAATCAAGGCTGGATGCCATCCCTTGAATATATTTCTCTAATGTCTTATTGTAAATTTTTTCAGCTATTTTTTTGTTTTTTCTTTTGTTGATATATACTTTTATCGAATTCTCATATTCATTTTTTAATGTCTGAAATTGAATTTTTAACTGATCGGCAGTCTGTTTCTCCAATATTTGAGTTTTTTCATAATTCAGCTTAGCTTGTTTAAGATTTGACCATCTTTTTCCACTTGAAAAAACAGGTATCCTCATGGTAATACCAATTACAGCACTTTGGTACCATTTTTGCGAATTAAAAAAGTTCCATACTGGCCTTTGTGCTTGTGTTTCATAGTTTACAATACCATTTATCGATGGAAAATATGCTGCCCTTGCAAGACCAACCTGTAGTTTTGATAGTCTTTTCATTGCTTTTACTGTTAATAAATCTATATTTTGATTTACTTCAAACTTTGGTATCGAAATTAATTGTTTGTCTTTTAGGTTAATTAATTCAGGTAGATTCTGGGATAGTAAAACTGAGTCTTTTTCTTTTAATCCCAGGTAAAATTTGAAAAGGGCTGTGGCTATTCTGTATTGATTTTGCATATATGCCCGGGAAGCTTTTAAATTTGATACCATCAAACTTAACTGATCAACATCTGTATCCTGTAAAAGACCTTCTTTATAAATCTTTTTTGTTTGTGTATATAGTTTTTTGGTAATTGCTAAAGTTGAATCGATTATATGTAAACCTTCTTTTACTGATAGTATCTGAAAATATGTCTCGGAAACTTTTTCTTTTACAGCTAATTTGTTTTTGAAAAAATCCTTATTTGTTCTTTCTAAAGACGCTTTGGCAGCTTTCAAACCAATAAAATACCGTGCATCAAAAATTAACTGTGTGAATTGGCCGCTTAAATTTGCGTCATATCGTGTTCCAAACTGAACCGGCAAAGTTTGCCCCGGCTTTCCGGCTAAATCTCCTGGAAGGAAAAATACCGGTCGGGCCACATTGTCATGATATGTAACTGATGCGTTTATTTGCGGCAACCCTTCAGCTATAGATTCTTTAATTTTTTGTTTGGCAAGCTCAAGATCTTTTCCGGAATTTATTAAACCATAGTTATTGCTGTAAGCATATTCTACAGCCTGTTCTAAATTGAGATGTAATACCTTTTGGGCAAAAGTGTTTTCTGCAAAAAATGAACCCCAAAAAATTATTATGCTTATAATAATGGCTTTTTTATTCATTTGAATTATTTTTTATATAACAATCGGCAAAAGTATAAAAAATATACACTATGGAAACTGTAATAGTAAAAAAAGTTTCCATAGTGTATATTAATTAAATAAAAATATCCCATTTAAATTATAAATAATATGAAACCTGTTAAAAAACAGATTTTTATGCTTGCATAACGAATTATTTACATTTTTTTATCTTTGTCGGAGTTAATTTAATAATAATAAATTATAAATATCTATGAAAACAATTCCTGCTTTATTTGAAGGGAGTGTAAATAAATTTACTGAAAATCCATTGGTTTGGGAAAAATTTGAAGGAAAATATAAAAAAATTACTTTTAGAGAGATTAAAGAGTATGTTTATTCTTTTGCTTCAGGATTAATGGGGCTTGGGATTAAAAAAGGAGACCGGGTAGCATTGTTATCCGAAGGAAGACATGAATGGTTGGTTTCTGAATTGGCTATTTTGTATTTAGGCGCCATAAACGTTCCGTTATCTGTAAAAATTAACGAACCTGCCGAATTAACTTTTAGAATTAAACATTCGGAGTGTAAATGGGTAATTGTTAGTAGCCGGCAATTAAATAAAATCAGGGCAATAAGAACTGAAATTCCAAAGGTTTCGGCAGTAATAGTTATAGATGAAGCGGATGTTGATTCCTCAGCTCATGAAATTGAATATGAAAAGGTTTTTAATACCGGAAAAAAATTATTACCCGGGTTAAAAGATGATTTGATAAAAATTAGTTCAGAAATAAGTCCAAATGATTTGGCAAATATTAGTTATACATCCGGAACAACTGCTGATCCAAAAGGAATTATGCTTACACATCGAAATTACACTTCAAATGTGGAGCAAGCAAATTCATTAATGACGGTTACTCCTGATTTCATCACTTTACTGATTTTACCATGGGATCATTCGTTTGCTCATACAGTGGGGCTGTATACTTTAATTCGACAAGGAGCCAGTATGGCAGTGGTGGAACTAGGGAAAACCCCTATGGAGACATTAAGAAATATTCCTAAAAATATTAAGGAAATTAAGCCTACATTTTTATTAAGTGTGCCGGCATTGTCAAAAAATTTCAAAAAAAATATTGAAGCCGGAATTAAAGCTAAAGGCGATACTCTTTATCATTTATTTCATCACGCTTTAAATATTTCTTATATATATAACGGGCTTGGTTTTGATAAAGGAAAAGGGTGGAAGGCTCTTTTAAAACCTCTTGTTTTAATGTATGATAAAATTTTGTTTAGCAAAATAAGAGAAAACTTTGGTGGAAATCTTAAATTTTTTATTGGAGGAGGTGCTTTACTTGATTTAGATTTACAAAAGTTCTTTTATGCCATAGGGATTCCTATATATCAGGGATATGGATTATCTGAAGCCTCACCGGTAATTTCTTCAAATGCACCATTAAAACATAAATTGGGCTCTTCGGGTTTTTTAGTGGAAAATATTGAAGTAAAAATTTGTGATGATGATGGCAATGAAGTTCCTTTAGGAGAAAAAGGTGAAATTGTTGTTAGAGGTGAAAATGTAATGAAGGGTTATTGGAAAAATGAATCTGCTACAGCTGAAGCATTAAAAGGTGGGTGGCTACATACAGGCGATATGGGATACCTTGATAAAGATATGTTTTTATATGTTTTAGGGAGATTTAAAAGTTTGCTAATAGGTAATGACGGAGAAAAATACAGTCCGGAAGGTATAGAAGAAGCTTTGGTAGAACAATCGCATTATATTGATCAGTGTATGTTGTATAATAACCAAAATGCATATACTATTGGGCTGGTATATCCAAATATGACAGCTCTAAAGGCATCTTTAAAAGAAAAAGGTATAACTGATGATAAAGAAAAACATATTTTAGATTTGATTAAAAAAGATATAGATGAATTCTTCCCTGGTGGTAAATATCATAATCAATTTCCTTCCAGATGGTTGCCGTCGGCTATAGGAATTATGGAAGAGCCTTTTACCGAAGATAATAAAATGTTGAACTCTACCATGAAGATGGTACGAAACAGGGTTGTAGAGCATTATAGAGAATTAATAGATTATCTTTACACACCTGAGGGAAAAAATATTCATAATAAAAAGAATTATCAGATAATAAAAAAAATATAAATTAAGCTTTTTATTAATATTCTGTTATTTAGACCATGTTTAAATTTAATTATTTAGTGATTTTTAAGATAAGCCAAAGATAAAAATAGTCTTAATTTAGTATATTTGATATTTCAAAAAATAATGTTTTAATCATAAAAAAATTATAAAATCATGAAAAAAGTAACTGTAGTTGGTGCCGGGGCAGTAGGAGCAACCTGTGCTGATGTTTTAGCACAAAAAAACTTTCTCGATGAAGTTGTTTTAATAGATATTAAAGAAGGGCTTGCTGAAGGTAAAGCTCTTGATATATGGGAAAGCTCAGCAGTTAATCATTTTGATACCAGAGTTAAAGGTTTTACCAACGATTATTCTAAAACTGAAGGCTCGGATGTTGTAGTTATTACCTCAGGAAAGCCCAGAAGTCCGGGAATGTCTCGTGACGACCTGATTTCTACCAATGCTAAAATAGTAAAATCGGTTACTGATAATATTATGGCTGCATCTCCTGATGCAATTATAGTTATCGTATCAAACCCTCTTGATGTAATGACCTACGCTGCACATATGGCTTCCGGAAAACCTGCCAATAAAGTCTTTGGCCAGGCCGGGGTTCTGGATACTGCTAGATATAGAGCATTCTTGGCTGAGGAATTAAATGTTTCCCCAATGGATATTCAGGCACTGCTTATGGGTGGACATGGTGATACTATGGTCCCTTTGCCTAGATACACTACGGTTTCAGGAATTCCTGTAACAGAATTAATTAGCAAAGAAAAACTGGATGCTATTGTAGAGAGGACCAAAAAGGGAGGTGGTGAAATTGTTAATTTACTTGGAACTTCAGCATGGTATGCTCCGGGAGCTTCTGCTGCTCAAATGGTTGAGTCTATTGTTCAAAATCAAAAACATATTTTCCCTTGCTGTGTTCGCCTTGACGGACAATGGGGTTTAAAAGATATTTATGTTGGTGCTCCTGTTAAACTGGGAAGAAATGGAGTTGAAGAAATTATTGAGATTGAACTGAATGAAGAAGAAATGGCTCTGCTAAACACTTCTGCAGGTCACGTTAGAGACGTAATGAACGTATATGATAAAATGAATTTAAGTTAATGAGTCAATTTTAAACAAAAAAAGCCGCTAATTTTAGTGGCTTTTTTTGTTTAAAAATGTGCCGAAAAACAAATCTTATAATTTTTTTAATTTAAAGAATAGCGCAGGGATGATAAAATGTAAATTACTTTGTGTAATGATTATTATGATATGGAAGGTAAATAATGCTCATTAATATAAAATCATAAACTGATGAAACCAAAACTCATTATTATAACCGGCGCAGGAATAAGTGCCGAAAGTGGTATTAAAACATTTCGCGATTCTAATGGCCTATGGAAACAATATCGTTTTGAGGAAGTGGCTTCACCTGAAGCTTGGGAAAAGCATCCGGATGTAGTTCTGGAGTTTTATAACCAGCGCAGGAAACAGTTATTTGAAGTTGAACCTAATGAAGCACATAAAGCATTAGTAAAACTGGAAAATAAATTTGATGTAAAAATCATAACACAAAATGTTGATGACCTGCATGAGAGAGCCGGATCATCTAATGTAATCCACCTTCATGGTGAATTAAAGAAAGCACGTAGTACCGTTGATCCTGCATTGATTTATGAACTAAAGGACTGGGAACTTAAAATTGGGGACTTATGTGAAAAAGGATCTCAATTGCGCCCGGATATTGTTTGGTTTGGGGAACCGGTGCCTATGATGCATGATGCAATAAAATTTGTGAAAGAAGCAGATTTTTTGCTTGTAATTGGAACGTCTCTAGCTGTTTATCCTGCTGCCGGATTAGTTAATCATGCAAAAAAGGTTATTCCTAAATACTATATAGACCCTAAAGCTCACAAGATTCCAAAAGTTAAAAATCTAAAAATAATTAATGAAAAAGCAACTATCGGCGTACCAGCTCTTGTGTCAGGATTGCTATCAGAATAATCAGAAAGGTAAATGAGAATGATTTTACTTACATTTGCATCTGAAAATTCAGGTTGTATAACCAGAAAATTTTGTTGTAACCTTTATTGATTAAGTAAAATTAGTTTTATGATTAAAAAGTTTGGAATTATTTTTGTTATTTTTGGTTTGATGATGACTCTTAATCAAAGTTGTAAGAAAAAAGATGTACAAAGCAGCATTGACAGGAAAATTATTGAAGATTATGCATCGGCTCATCAATTAAATGGGAAATTTACATCATCAGGATTGTATTACGTTATTCAAAAACCAGGATCTTCCCAGCATCCTTCTTTGTCCTCAAATGTTACTGTTAATTACAAAGGTTATTTTTTAGACGGCAAGGTATTTGACCAAAGAACGGCTAGTTTTTTGTTGTATGTTGTAATTACAGGATGGCAAGAAGGAATCCCATTAATAGGAACCGGAGGCAAGATTCTCCTGATTATACCTTCTAAACTTGCTTATGGATCGACGGGAACTTCGGGAATTCCGCCAAATACCGTTTTAGCTTTTGAGGTTTCTTTAATTTCGTTTAACTAGTTATTTTTAGCTTTTTTGCTTTACAATGTATGAAATGGTTTTTTCCCAAATATAAAAAATTTTTTATACAGTTTATTTTTTCTGTTTTTTTACTCTCAATGTGGAGTTGCGCAAGGCCAACAGCACCTACTGGAGGACCAAAAGACCTTTCCCCACCAAAAGTTATTAAATGTGTCCCTCCTAATCATTCGGCAAATTTTAAAGCTCATAAATTCACTATTTTTTTTAATGAGTATGTACAGCTTGACAAAATATATCAGCAATTGATGATTTCTCCACCATTAAAACATATCCCTGATTTTAAGTTAAAAGGAAAATCATTAATAGTAAAACTTAAGGATACGCTAAAGAAAAATACCACTTATTCTGTTTTTTTTGGAAATGCTATACAAGATTTAACAGAGGGCAATGCCTTAAAAAATTACACCTACGTGTTTTCAACCGGGAAATATGTTGACTCGTTAAGCTTGAGAGGTTTAGTAGTAAATGCAGAAGATTTGACTCCTGAAAAAGAAGTAATGGTAATGTTATATCCGGCTCCTAATATTAATAAAGCTGTAGATACAATGCCAATACATGGGAAACCTTATTATTTGAGCAGAACTAATGATAAAGGGTACTTTTATTTTTCAGGGTTAGCTGATACCACCTTTTTATTATTTGCCTTACAGGATAAAAATAATAGTTTAACCTTTGATCAGCCAAATGAAAAAATTGCTTTTATTGACAGTGTAGTGCATCCACAGTTCAGGCCTAAGCCAGTATTAGATTCTGCATTGCTTGATTCTGCCCAATCATTGCCAAAATATAAATATCAGCGTATAGAAGATTCTCTAAAAAATTTAGCTGACTCTATTGCTAATTCACATCTGAAATTATATGAGTTATATATGTTTCAACAACCTGCTTCATCTTTCAGACTTACCGATGCCAAGTTAGTTAGAAGAAATACTGTTGAGTTTGTTTTCAACAAGAAGGCTGAAAACATTAAAATAATTTCTCCTCAATTAAATGACTCGGCAATTAATTTTATAGAAAAATGGAATGTGGATAGAGATAGTTTGCTATGGTTTTTACATGAGCCTCATCCTGATTCGTTAACATTTTTTATTTATAAAGGAGATAAAATAATTGATACTGTTAGGTTAAGAGCAATTCCGAAAGAAAAAATATTAAAAAGAAAGAAAAAGAATAAAAAAGAAAAAAATTTATATCTGTCATGGTCATCTAATATAATGGGTATAATTAAACCCGGAGAAAAACTTATTATTAATTTTAAGCAGCCTGTTTCCATAATAAACTTTGATTCTGTTTTATTTGTGTCGGGAAAAGATACAGTATTGAATCCTCCAAAATACTTTAAGGATAGTTTTAAAATGCAGCTTGTTATTCCATTTAAGGTTATTCCGGGAACAAATTATCACTTGATAATTCCTGATTCTTCTATCGTAAACTGGAATGGATTGTTTAATCAAAGAATTAGTCTCACATTTAGAGCAAAACCAGAAAAAGATTATGGTATAGTTGTTTTTAAGGTATTTCCATATGTAACAGGGCATTACATTATACAAATGATAAAAAATAAAGATAAAGTTATAGAAGAAAAGTATTTCTCCGGAAGTGGAGAAGTTGTCTTTAGAGATATTAATCCCGGAAAATATAATTTCCGCCTTATTTTTGATACTAATAATAATGGAAAATGGGATCCGGGAAATTACTTTCTGGGTGTTGAGCCTGAAAAAGTATTAGAATACCCTAAAACAGTAACAATTAGAGCAAATTGGAATATTTATGAAAAATGGAAATTTTAACTTTCATTACATCTGTTAATACATTCCAAAATTTCTGTAATGGTATGGCTTCTTAAAGAATAAAATATTTTCTTACCAATTCTTTTTGAAACCAAAACATTTTTTCCTTTAAGGATATTTAAATGGTGCGACGCTGTAGCTTGTTCAATATTAAGTGATTTATATATATCGGTAACACTTAATGTTCCTTTCTCACTTAATAATTCTATAATAGCAATTCGCATAGGATGAGAAATAGCTCTTAATTTACCTGCTGCTAATTCTAACTTGTCTGAATCTATGTTTAAATTGATCATAATCTTAATTTTTTTGCAAAAGTATAACTTATATTAAAATAATATATATACATATATGATAAAAAAGCATATTTTATATTCTTTCTAAATAAAAAAGAGTTTTTTTAATTATAAATTGTGGTAAAAGAGAAAGTTCTACCATCAAAAAGTCCTTTATCGCTTAGTTTTAAATCCGGGATAACCAAAAGAGCCATAAAAGAAAGGGTCATAAATGGTGCTTGTAATGTTACTCCCATTTTTTTTAATTGAGAATTCATGTTTTTATATTTTTTAGCAACATGATACCCATCTTCCTCCGACATTAATCCGGCTACAGGTAAGGATAAAAGTTCCGTTTTGTTATCATCAGTAACAATACAAATTCCACCTTTAGAATTAACAAGTGTATTAACGGCTTCTGCTATCAACTCATCACTGGTTCCGATAGCAATAATATTATGACTGTCGTGGGCTACTGTAGATGCAAATGCGCCTTTTTTCAGTCCGAAATTTTTTATAAAGGCAATACTGGGGTTAGCTTTTTCATAACGGTTCAGAACTGTCATTTTTAAAATATCCCTTTCAACATCACTAACCATATTATTATTTTCTATTTTTGGTTCCAGATGTAAAATATCCGTAATTAATTCTCCATCATAAGCTTCAATCACTTTAATTTTTTCCCCTTTAGCTGGAATAAATAAATCATTTATTGAAATTGGTGATGCATTGAAGTTATTAGGTGTTTTTTCAGGTACCTGATTAATAAGGGTTTTCCCTTTTTCTGCAACTTTAATGCCGTCAATATAAGTTGCTTTTATATTAAAATCAATTAAGTTGTCTACAATAATCATATCTGCAGCATCTCCTGGTTGTAAAATTCCAACATCAAGGTTATAATGTTCAATTGGGTTTATAATAGCACTTTTCAAAACTGTCATTGAATCATAACCTTTTGCAATAGCTCTTTTAACCAGATCGTTAATATGACCTTCTACTAAACTGTCGGGATGCCTGTCATCGGAACAGAATAATACTTTATCAGGATGTTCTTTCAATAAATCTACCAGTGCCTCAAAGTTTTTTGCGGCACTACCTTCACGAATTTGAATTTTCATTCCATAACGAATCTTTTCAAGAGCCTCTTCCATGGTAAAACATTCATGATCTGTTGAAACTCCGGCTTCAGCATATTTTCGGGCATCTTCTCCTTTTACTCCGGGAGCATGCCCGTCGATAGGTTTATTATATTTTTTAGCAATCTCA
>Ga0256829_1002038_pt1 | contig 15562 bp, 16 predicted proteins | sample 131447metaG_FD_185979 | JGI IMG/M metagenome (GOLD analysis project Ga0256829, IMG submission 185979) | Hydrothermal vent microbial communities from Lau Basin, Pacific Ocean - 131-447 | ecosystem: Environmental > Aquatic > Marine > Hydrothermal vents | place: Pacific Ocean: Lau Basin | collected...
TGCTAATCCTGGGAGTATGATAGGGAGTATTGGTGTGATTATGCAAGGGGCTGATTTGAGCGAAATCATGCAAAAAATAGGCATAAAAACGCAAACAATCCAAGCAGGAAAATATAAAAAACTCGGTACACCAGATAGACCTTGGAAAGATTACGAAGTCAATGAGCTCAAAAAAGTGATACAAGGAACGTATGATATGTTCACACAAGATGTTGCAAAGGCGAGAAATCTTGACATCAAAAAACGCAATCTTTTTGCAAATGCACATATTTTTACAGCGGCTCAAGCCATGCAAGTTGGTTTAGTAGATAAACTCGGTGTTGCTTATGATGCTAAACGCAGAGTCGAAGTTTTAAGTGGTGTTACAAAACCACACTGGAATAAAGAAGATAAATTTGAAAAACTCATCAAAAAAATCACAGCAACCACAGCAGTCACACTCTTTACATATTTTCCTAGTTTTGTTTTAAAGTAAGGACTTGAGGAATATTTTCAAAAATCTTCCTCACTCGTTCTTGCCACATTTTACCAAAAAGTTCTCGCTCCTCCTGTGAAGCATCTTTTGCCATTATCTTTTGCATTAATGGCATCGTATTTGGATCTGCTTGTATTTTTGAAGCATCATAATTTACTTCTACACTTTTACCACTAAAGCGAGAGCGAAACCTTGCCGATGATGAAATATTTGCATTAAAATGCATTAAAGAGTGGCGTACAAATTGCTTGCCTAGACCTTTAAATCCACTTGTCTCTGTCGCCCCAGTGATATGTGTAACAACATTTGCGATTACACCTGCAACACCCTCTTGCTGAGACTCCTTAAATGCCACTTCAATATCACCACGAATTGCTCTGCCATCATACAAAACTTTCAATGCTTCAAGTGTCATAATGTAAGCTCCTGCCACAGTAGGACAAGAGTGTCCAGCCGATTTTACGACTTCAAGATAAGAAATTTCATACTCTCCATTCTCTATCGCCCCTAAAATCTCTGCTAAAGGGTCTTTGAGTGCTATTTTTTCTATAGTTTCAAAAAAAGCAGGTGTTTTCATAATGTGTTCTCTCTATTTTGCATTATCTGTATTACTTTTGCTTCTACACTTAAAGTATCACTCTGCACTTGAAATATATCATCAACAGCAAGTGAATCAAGATCAATCACTTTTGCATCTTTAGAGAGTTGTGCAAAACCTTTTTTTGTTTTATGTTTTGGATGATTCGTTCTTAAAAGTGTTTGCACATGATCCAACTCTTTTGTAAAATTGTGCATCTTCAAGGCTATCATTTCATCAAAACGCACTTGGAGTTGTTTTACTTCCTCTTTTTTGAGTTCAAGTTTTTTACTGACTGAGTGTTGTGAAAAAAGATTTTTCAGATGTAAAAGTTCTTGATTTTTACTACTCAAAATTTGATTAAGATTTTGTGTGTATTGCGTTTGCAAATTATCTAAAGTTTGATACAGTTCATGGGTATCTGGTAAACAAATTTCCATGGCTGCACTTGGTGTTGGGGCACGAACATCTGCAACAAAATCACTGATAAGCCAGTCTATTTCATGCCCTACAGCCGAAACAATTGGTCTCTTTGCTTGAAAAATAGCATCAGCAACAATCTCTTCATTAAATGCCCACAAATCCTCCATACTCCCACCACCACGACTCACAATGAGAATGTCATACCCTTTTGTATCTGCGACACTCACAGCATTCGCTATTTGAGTAGCGGCACTCTCTCCTTGAACTAAAACATCATAAATATCAAAAGAAACACCACGGAAGCGATTTTGTGCCACTCGGAGCATATCTTGCAAAGCGGCTCCTGTTGCAGAGGTAATCAAAGCAATTTTTTGTGGAAATTTTGGAAGTTGTTTTTTTTTCTCTTGTGCAAAATACCCTTGAGAAGAAAGTTTTTCTTTGAGTTGTTCATAAGCAAGTGCTAAAGCTCCCTGCCCTGATGGCTCTATACTAAAACAGTTTAATTGGTACGATCCACGGGGTTTGTAAAGTGTTAAAGCTGCATTAATAATGACTTTCATCCCCTCTTCGAGACGAAATTTGAGTTTACTTGCATTGCCACGAAACATCACAGCACTCACAGTAGAAGCATCATCTTTTAAAGTAAAATAAATATGTCCAGAGTTATGAAATGTTATACGAGAGAGTTCACCTTCTACTAAAACTTGCTGAAAACTACTCTCTAAAAGTGTTTTAATCTGCTCATTTAAAGAAGATACCGTGAGAGTATACATACATTTCCTTACTGTTTACGAGCAATAATAAGAGTAGAAATATCCATAGAAAAACTTTGTGTATACAAAATCTCAAAGCCAGCATTTTTGAGTTCATTTTGCATGTTTTCTACCGTTGAAAAATCCCCAATGGAGTTTGGCAAATACTCATATGCCTCAAGGTTTTTAGAAATAAAACCACCTATTTTTGGTAAGATTTTATTCATATAAAAATCGCGAATTTTTCCAAGCAATGAAGGATTTTCATTTTTCATAAACTCCAATATAACAACAAGTCCCTCTTTTTTTAACACACGATTAAACTCTTGTAAAGCAGCTTCTCTCTCGACCACATTGCGAATACCGTAGGTAATACTCAAAATATCACTACTCGCATCTAAGAGAGGAATTTCTGTCGCTTTTGCAATATGATAATTAAATCGAGGATACTTTTTACGTGCAACATCTACCATGCCATTAGAAGGGTCAACACCAACAATCTCACCAACTGCAATGCCCATTTTTTCAGAGCGTTCTCTCCAAAATTCCATCATATCGCCTGTACCACAAGCAACATCAACAATTTTATCTAAACTCTCTTCTCCTGCATATTCATAAGCCAAATCACAAGCTTTTCTTCGCCAACTTTTATCTACACCCATACTCATTACTCGATTTGCTGTATCATATGTTGGTGCAATATCATCAAACATTGAAACTATTTTTTCTTGCTTTTGTTTGTTTTGTTTTCCCGTACTACTCATAAAACTCTATCCTTTATTTCATCCACATTATTATATCTTTATCTTCTTTTGCTACATTTAAAATCTCAAAATTTCTTTTCACAGCACCAAAGGCATGCTTTCCACCAAAAGATGGAGCAATATAGACGAGATAATAGTCCACTATTTCAGTAGTACAGGCATACATCTGTGCACCACCCTCAATCATAATATTTTTATAATTTTCCAATTTTGAAAAGTTATCTGCAATAAAGACTTTTCTACCCGCTACATTAAAAAGTGCAATAGTTGTGTCAAACTCTTTTTGACGCGAAAAAATTAAAACATCAGGTGCCTTTCCCCCAACAAGTCGTGCATCAAGTGTTGGTCTGTCTTTGCGAACAGTCTCACCACCAATCACAAGCAAATCACATACATTGCGCATTGCATGCACATTTTTTCTTGAAGCCTGTGAACTGATAATGCCATCATCTGTTGTTGCGTTTAATCGTTGTGCCCACTTAAAAAAGACAAATCTCTCTTCTAAAGTTTTTTGAAAAGGAAAAAGGAGTGCATCACAAGATTCTTTTAAAATCCCATTTTCTACCAAAATACCCGCTTGCTCAAGCAGTGTATTGCCATTTTTTGCTACTCTATTACTATCTTTACTCCCAACATATACTTTATGTATACCCAACTGCGTAATAAGCGAAGCACACGAAGGAGTTTTTCCCACATGAGCACAGGGTTCAAGTGTTGTGTAGAGTGTTGTTTTTTGAAAAATATTTTTATGATGTTCTAATAGATAAGTGTGTATTTCATCTGATAATTCTAAATGTAAAATAGTCTCATCAGCAGTCAATTTATAATAAGCCTGTTGCAGAGCATTCACTTCAGCATGCGGTGCACCTGCTTTTTTATGCGCTTCTAGTGCTAAAATTTCACCAAACTCGCCAACTACACAACATCCTACAGCAGGGTTTGGATAGGTAAGCCCTTGGTATTTCCATGCCTCTTCTAAGGCAAGACGCATATAAAAGCTACTATCGATTACCATTCAAAATAGGTCTTTGCTTTTCTCACATCATCAAATCCAATGACTAGCTCTTCACCATCTTTGAGAAATGTTAGAGATTTTCCCTCTACTTTATGCAAATTTGCTTTGAGCTTCTCTTTTTCACCAAAAACAAGAGAAATATTTTCACCAATAGATTTTTTAAAGTGATCAAGTGTTGTCAATTTGCGTTCAATTCCAGGGCTTCCAACCTCAAGTCTATATTCACCTGAAACAGGAGGCGTAACATCAAGAAGTGGAGAGATGAGATGTGTCAGTTCTACACATTCATCCAGACTCACACCCTTGTGTTTTCCATCTTCTAGAGTCTTAGAAATAACACTGACTCTATAGATAGTCTCTTCCCCTTCATTCACAACAGCAGTATCGTAGAGTTCTAACCCTTCAACAGATGCGACAAGTGCTTGAATATCGTTTTGTAAACTCATGATTCTTCCTTCTTTTCACTTTGTTTTGCTATCTTTTTAAAAAGTTCTTCAAGATTTTTTGATTTTTGGAGCTGCTCATCAAACTCAAAAGTAAATTTTGGGCATCGATACCACCCCTGATCTTTTAAACAGTATGTCTCTACAATAGGGCGTGCTTTTCGTAAAAGTTTCAAGTACTCATTTTTTTCTGACTCTGTGAGATCATGCGGATTGATATAAACTTTTGCATCGCTCTTCCCGCGAGAGCACACAACTTCTAAAATATCGAGTTCATGGAGTCTCTTGTCGTTCATTGAACCAAGAGCTTGAGGAATCAACTCTAAAAGAACTGATTCAGTCCTTTTGAGTTTTATTTGTGCTTCTGTCATTAAAGTGTTACTTTTTGCTCAACTTTTCTAAATGTTTCAAGGACATCACCAGGAACAACATCATCATAACCACTAATGACTACACCACACTCATAGCCATTTCCAATTTCATCAACATCATCTTTGAAACGTTTGAGTGAAGTAAGTTCACCTTCGTATGTAACCACACCATTACGAATAACACGCACCATTCCACCACGTACAAGTTTACCATCATTAACGATACACCCTGCAACAATTGCTTTTGGAATTTTAAAGACTTCACGCACTTCTGCTTGACCTGTATTTTCTTCTGTATATTTTGGTGCCATCATACCTGTGAGCATACCTGTAATATCATCAAGAAGTTGATAAATAATTGAGTATGTTTTAATCTCAACACCTTTTTGTTTTGCTGCAGCTTTGACTGCACCCGTAGGACGTACATTAAATCCAAGAAGAACACAATTTTCAGAGTTGTTTACAAGTTCTATATCATTTTCAGTAATGCCACCAACACCACTAGAGATAACATTCACTTTTACTTCTTCATTTCTTAAATCTTCTAATGATGATTTAATCGCTTCAAGAGAACCATGAACATCCGTTTTAAGGACCACTTTAAGTGATTTCAGGTTGCCTTCTGCTATCATCGCAGTCATATCTTCTAAACTTGATTTTGTAGAACGAGACAACTCTTTATGTCTATCATATTCATGGCGTTTCATTGCAAGTTCTTTTGCTTCTTTCTCGCTTTTCATAGCAGACATTGTCTCACCAGAAGCAGGAACTTCATTAAGTCCTGCAACAACTGCTGTGTGAGAAGGTAGCAATGTTTTAATCATTTTATTGTTCTCGTCCACCATCGCTTTAATACGACCATATGCTGAACCACACACAACATAATCACCAACTTTCAATGTACCATTTTGCACAATTACCGTTGCAACTGGACCGCGTCCTTTTTCAAGAGAAGATTCAACAACAGTTGCTTTTGCCATTGCATTTGCATTCGCTTTGAGCTCAAGAACATCTGCTGTTAAAAGAATATTTTCAAGTAAGTCATCAAGTCCCATTCCACTTTTTGCAGAAACAGGAACAAATTCAACATCACCACCCCAATCTGCTGGATTCATACCGATTTCAGCCATTTGTCCTTTCACCATATCTGGTTGTGCGGTTTCTTTGTCCATTTTGTTGAGAGCCACAATCACAGGTGCCCCTGACTCAAGTGCCATTTTGACAACCTCTTTTGTTTGTGGTTTCACACCATCATCTGCAGCAACAACAATGATAATTATATCTGTTACATCCGTACCACGTTGACGCATTGCACTAAACGCAGCATGTCCCGGAGTATCTAAGAATGTAATTGCACGACCATGCTGCTCGATAGTATATGCACCAATATGCTGTGTGATACCACCTGCTTCACCATCAGCAATTTTTGCCTTACGAATTGCATCAAGAAGTGATGTTTTTCCATGATCAACATGTCCCATAATTGTAATAACAGGAGGACGTTCTGTCGCATCTGGATCAACTTCAATATCTTCTTCTTCAAGGGTAAATTCATCTTTAGGATCTATAATTGTCACTGTTACGCCAAACTCTTCTGAGAGAATTTCAATTTCATCATTCCCTAAGAAATCATTTTTTGTCATCATCATACCAAGGTCAAAAAGAACTTTGATAATCTCTGACATAGGGCGTTTCAATGCTTCTGCAAATTCGTATACACGAATATCTTCTGGAATTTCCACCTCAGTAACAATCTCATCAACTTGTTTTTCTTTGGTATATTTTTTTCTTGTATCTTTACGAACTCTTCTTCCACGAGGTGCCGCTTTTTTATTGGCATTTCTTCCTACTGGTTTTGGTGTTCTTGGTTTTCTTGGCTCTTCTACCGGAAGCGGTGCACGCTCAGTAGCATTTAAGTCAAGCAATGTTACTTGATCATCCATATCCATGGAGACATCAGCCATTGAACCACCAAAAATATCTAGTTTAGTCCCTTGTACTTGCTTACTCACAGACTTATTTGATTGTTTGTTTTTCTTTTTTTGTGCGAGTTCTGCTAAAACTTCTTCACTCATTTTCCCATAAGAAGATACATTTGCTTGCTTTTGAGGAAGATTATAATTCTCTTCTACTTTTGGCTTTTTCTTTTTAACAATCTTTAAACCACTTTTCTTCAAACCTGGTTTAATTTTTGGAGTCACAACTTTCAATGTTGAAGCAGATTTTTTTGGTGCTTTTGGCTCTGGCTGTTTTTCTTCTACCTTTTCTGCCACAACTTCTTCTGCCGCTGGTTTTTCTGCTTGTTCTGTTGGAATTTTCTCTTGGGCAACTTCTTTTACTTCTTCTTGGACTACAGGTTTCTCTTTTTCACTAACAACTTCCTCTTGAGTGGAAGTCTCTTTTGGAGCATCTGCTGGTGCTTTTTTTCGTTTCACAACTTTAGGTTTTGGTGTTTCTTTTACTTCATCACCGCTGATAATATAATTAGCAATCTTCTCAGCCTCTTCCATTGTTACTTTACTTTGTGCAGCTTTTACTTCAATACCCATGCTTTTAGCTTTTTCTAATACATCTTTTGAAGCAATTCCTAATTCGTCTGCAATTTCTTTGACACTAACTTTATCTGTCATCAGTGATGATCTCCTTTAGTCTGTTTGTAAGTCTTTCTTTTTCTGAAGTTCTGCATTGTCTCATCAGAGACTTTGCAACTCTTTTTTCATCATTAAGGCACACTTTACATATATAGAAACTTCGTCCCGTCCCATGAAAAGACTCTAATGAGCCATCTTTACATTGAAGTCTCAGTAGAGCGTTTTGTGTATCTCTGTTTCTACATGAAACACACATTCTAGTCGGTATATGAAATTTTGTCGCCATTATATCTAAAAATTACTTGATTTATAGAGTTTATTTCTCTATAGTAAGCCCATTATTATCAAAATCAAGTACTTTTACATCAAAATCTGGAAATTTTTGCTTGAATCGATTCGATATCATCGCTGTATCTTCTTTATAAACAAGAGAGAAAAATGTTGAACCACTCCCTGAAAGTGTACTCATTAGTGCCCCACTCTCATAAGCAATTTTTTGCACAGAAAAAAGTTCTGGTAATGTTTTCATTCTTGCCTTTTGATGAAATCTATCTTGCGAAGCAAGTTTAAGCATCTCCCAATCTTCATTAAAAAATGCAGCGACAGTTAATGCCGTATGCGAAAGGTTGTAGACAGCATTCTCTTTTGAGTAGGACTTTGGCAGTGTTGTTCGTGATTTTGCTGTATTCATCTGCTTATTTGGAATCACTACAACTGCTTTTAAATAATCTGGAAGATGTTTTTTTTGTGAAAAAACTTTATTTTTTTCAATGGTTGCAGCATTAAATCCTCCCATGACAGCAGGGGTGATATTATCTGGATGGGGTTCGTACACAAGGGCATGATTTAAAATACGGCGCTTATTGACTCGTATGCCCGCTGCTTCATGTGCAGCAGCAATAGCAGAGACTATCACAGCAGAAGAGCTTCCAAGACCTCTAGACATCGGAATTTCATTAAAAAACGAAAATTTAAAATTTTGTTTTTTCTTGGTCAAACGCAAATAATGTTCGTTAAAAATACTCACGAACATATTATTCCCTTTGAGTCGAGGGTTATTCTCCCCTTCTCCTTTAATGTTGACACTAAAAAATTTTGAATGATGAAATTCCACTCTGTTATGAAGATTGACAGCTAAACCTAAAGAATCAAATCCCGGTCCTAAGTTTGCTGAAGTTGCTGGTACACTGATTGTCAATTATAACTTCCTATCCTACAGCCCCTATCATATATAAGGGTTCTGTGTTGCTACTAAACTCATCATCATCTAAAACACTCGGAAGTACAAAAATACTTTCCGGAACAGATTCTAACTTTTGAGTTCGTATTTCTGATGAAACTTTAACAAAATATAGCTTGCCTACGGCTTTTATAGGGGCATTATTGTTAAAATAAAAAGCATCTGTTGCTAAAAGTGGTATCTTTTTTAAAATGCTGTATGATTTTAAAAAAACATAGGCTACTTTGATAGCCATAAAACTTCCTGGACCATTTGCATACAAAAGCCGTTGTGGTTGATACTTCTTTTGCAAATCATCAAAAAGAAGCGGCAATATATCGGAACTTTTCTTCTCTGACTCTATAGTTTCTATGAGCTGATTATCTTCATAAATCCCTATTTGAATGGGGGAAACAAGAGTAATGAGAAGAACATCGACTTTTTTAAGCATATGCTTTTTCCAACTCCGCTGTTTTTGCTCCTACAAGTTCAATCACTTCATAATTATCAGCATCTTTTAAAAGCTTGAGTGTAAGCTTATGGTTTAAGTCATGACTCCCTGCCATTGCTTCATAATTGCCAATAAAATTCATACCAATCAAACTCATATCACCAATGGCATCTAAAATTTTATGGCGAACAAATTCATCATCAAAACGTAAGCCTTCGGGATTGAGAATTTTTTTCTCATCTAAAACAATAGCATTTTCCAAAGATCCACCAAGAGCTAAGCCCTTCGAACGCAAGTACTGTACTTCATGTAAAAACCCAAAAGTTCTTGCACGTGCTATCTCTTTTTTGTACGATTCTTTGGTAAATTCTAACACATACTCTTGCTTTTGAATCACAGGATGCGGAAACTTAATAGTAAAATCATACTTTAAATCAGGTGCAGGCGAGAGTTTTACATACTTTTCTCCCTCTTGAATCATGACATCTTTTTTAATACGCATAACCTTTTTAGGAATATCAAGTTGCACAATCCCCGCTTCATCTAAAATCATACAAAAACTTGCACTGCTTCCATCCATTACAGGGACTTCATCGGCATCTACTATAACTTTTAAATTATCTATACCATAAGCATAAATAGCAGATAAAAGATGTTCTATCGTAGAGATAACATGCCCATCTTTACCAATCACTGTCGCCATTTTTGTATCAACAACATTTTCAGGGATAAGAGGGATAGAGACTTCTACATCGCTTCTATAAAAAACAATACCGCTGTTAGATTCTAAAGGTTCTAATCTCAGTTTCACAGGAGAACCCTTATGCAAACCTATACCAACTAACTCTACACTCTTTGCTATGGTTGTTTGATACATTTATATGTCCTATTGTTTGTTGATAATTTTCTTTGCTGATGTAATTATATCAGTAATATTTAATTTTATCCACCGTTTGTCCATCCACTCTTGAGGACGCACCTCTACACCTTGAACTAAAACACCAAAATGTAAATGATCTCCCATAGCATACCCTGTTTTTCCAGTATTTGCAATTTTTGTATGCGGAGCAACATCATCACCTACTGCAACATCAAAACTCGAACAGTGTCCATAAAGTGTATAAAGTCCTAAACCATGGGAAATAATGAGGTTATTACCATATAAACCATTATAATCTCCAAAAACAACTTTTCCCCCATTTTTAGAAATAATCGGAGCCATTGCATAGCTTGCCATATCAAGTCCTAAATGGTAGGCATCACTAATAAACTTTCCCTTATAGTAGTACTTTCTATGATCTCCAAAATGTGCAACAACCTTACCATTTTTTAAAGGATACAAAGGTTTTATTTGAAAATTATCTATCTGCTCACTTGGCATCTCTGCTGTTACTTTGTGAATTAATGCTTCATTTTTAGCACGCACATCTTCATTAATCAATTTAAACTGTTCTAAGGGTTTAAAAACACCTTGTGTCTCTTCAAACTCTTCTGCTAAATCAGCGATTTTTCCCTTTAAAAATCTATCTTTAAGGGTGATTTTCGAGAGTCTATAATCTTTAGATTTCAAATATAAAGGAATATAAGCTTTAGAAATATTTCCTGCAGCATCTTTTGCTACAACAGTCGCTCGAAACGATTTTTCTCGAATAGGCCAAGCAACTAATGCTATATAATACCCCTCTTTATAAAAAGGTTCTGCTTTAAATTTTCTTGTATGCTCGGTTTGAATATAAAAATCTTCTAAATTATCATCATTTACTTCAAATATTACAAGAGCGGAACCACCATGAGATATTTTATAAGAATTCGCAATAATATTAATCTGAGGTCGTTTTTTATCTATTGTAAATTGAAAAACTTTTTTACCACTATTTCCTTTGAGCATATTCCATTGGCTAATATCTCGTGCAGTCACTACTACCTGTATATTTTTATCTTTCATTGTATATGCTGTTCGTGGTGGTTTGAGTGCAATAATCACTCGCTTATCTTTTGTCAATGGTTCTTCATGTTCTAAGACAGTTTCTGAGTCTTTTGTTTTTAAAACAACCTTGTACTCCTTAATACCACTATTATCTTCAATAGTAATTTGCAATGGTTTTCTTAAATTCCAATAGCCATTATTTTCACAACTTATTTTTGGTGCATTTCTCTCAAATGCATCTGAAAAATACACATAAAGTGCACCTGCAATCATTAAAATCATTATTAATAACCCTATGCTGGGTCTTTTTTTATTTGTTCTACTCAAACTAAATTTCCTCATATTATTCTTACTAATTTATTTTCATTTTCTGCATCTACAACAACAACCCTCTGCACATGCGCTATATTTAAGACTTCTTGCATTATTACATCTAAATCATACATTGTGGCTCCTGTTTTTTGAAAATCTTCTTCTTCGAGGCTTATGATTGCTACTTGTGCATTCTCATGTAAAACTAACCTAGCAAATAAGATAGCTTTCAAGCGGAATAAAGATAAGGGAAGATTTTTTTTGAGGTCTCTCATGCACACTTCATGATTTGCTTTCAATCTCAGCAATTCAGCTAAAGCGAATATGTTTTTTTTCTGAGTGTAACACTCCGGTTTTTGTAAATAACTTGCATAAAGTGCTGTTGCCATTTTTTCATTTATACTTACAGAGTTCACTTGAAACAACTCATATAATGAGCCTTGATTCTTACGTAAATCTATACTTAAATCACTCGATGCATTTACAGTTTTTTTGACTTTTTCAAACCAAGGGATGCAAGAGATTTTTTTATGCAACTCTCTCTCAGGACTCACTAATGATACTTTTTTATGCAATCTTAAAATATATGTGTATAATGCACTCGCATCTCCAAAAGAATCGTCATCAGTCAGTATTGTAATATTTTTTGCTTTTTCAATTGCTTTTAGAGATACCATAGTCTAATTATATCACATCTATACAAACCATCTACACTGAGACTCTAAAAGAACTCAAACCACAGTTCTTAAAAAGAATACTCTTATCCACATATAAATCTTTTAAAATAGTAAGTCCATACTATTTTGAATACTCTCATCTAAAAACTTAAAAAGTTCATCTTTATCATTGATTGCTTTTAAGTATTCACTTCTATTTTCATTCTCAATAAGTGGTGGAACAATATTATTTTGAATAGCCTGAAAAGCCATTATTAACCTTCCTACTCTTCCATTGCCATCAGCAAATGGATGTACTCTTTCAAATAAAATATGAAACTCTGCTATATCTTCTAAATTCATGTTATTGCTATTAAATTTATACAGCAAATTTTCTACATCATTTGAAATTTTATTAGGTGCTGATAATTTTATATCTACACCCTTGATATATCGGTCATCTCGTCTATATGCTCCAATAGGTTTAGAAATAAAATGAGGTGAAACTTTTAAAGCATCTTCAAACATAATGGCATGAATATCTTTTATAAAACTACTATCAATAATATTATCTTTATTAGCAGCCTCACGAACTATCACATCATAAGCTTTTGCAAATCCTAAGATAACAAGTTGTTCATGCAGTGGCTTATCTCCAGCAGTATTTCCATGTTCAAGTAACTCTTTTGTTTCACCAAAAGAGAGAGTTGTTCCCTCCATCGCATTTGAGTGATGGGTTATTGAAATACGAAGCTGTCTAAAAAGTTCTTCTCTTTGTTTTAGTGATAATTCATTGAGTTTTTGCATAGTTTACCCTTTATCTTTTTCTATATATTGTTCATTTTCGCAATAGTCTCTCCAAATTTTACATCTTGACCAATGTTTACATTTAAATCGAGCATCTCTTTTTGGGCTAAAATGACTATTGTCGAGCCCATCTCAAAACACCCAAAATCTTCACCTTTATCTAAAAATTTATCTCTAAAGTTATAGCTTTGTGGTTTTGTTGCACTTGCATTTGTTTGAATGGCGGGGGCAAATGCCACTTGCATGACTCCTACATTTAAAGCACTCACAAGGACTATGTAGAACTTTTTAGCATTCGTTGCTTCACACAAAATAACGACTCGTTCATTTTCTATAAACAGATTTATTCTCTTTTTCAAAGAAGGTACATTAACAGGGTAAAACTTTCCAGGAATATGCACAGCTTTGATGACTTTTAAATTCGTTGGAATATGGTAACGATGATAATCTTTTGGAGAGAGATAAAAGTTGATAAACTTCCCATTATGTATACTCTCCTTTTCTTCTTGTGAAAATTCACTTCCTAAAAGGGCATCTGTTTTATAACGCATTCCTTTGATTTGTAAAGCATAATCCCCTTGTAAATCTCCACAATCAGAAATATACGAATCACAAGGAGAAATAAAATCTGCTCCATCCATAGAGAAGTGGCGTTTTTCTCGTAACTTTCTTGTAAAAAGTGCATTTAAAGATTTGTAAGTACTTGGATGGTGAAATTCACTCATATCAAGTCCCATAAGTGTTACATACGATTGATTGACAATCTTTTGCAACCAAGATGGAAACTCTTTGGAGGCAAATTTTCCAAAATTTTGTGAGATAAGTGATGTTATATGTCTTTTTTCCATAATAAGTGTGTTTTCCTTAGTTGATTTTTCTTTTTGCTATCTCTTCTATGAGGACTGTTGCATACGAGCCTTTTGGCAAGGTAAAATTCATTTCATATTGTGCTTCTACTTTGTTAAATCGCCCTTCAATCTCAGTTGGATACACCCAAGCAAATCGTCTTGCACCATCTGCATTTATACTGTCATCAAAATCTTTTTCAATCTCGCCTGCTAGGGAGGTTGCCATTTTGACTTTTTTTCCACAGAGTAAGCCTGTCACACTAATCTTACGTTCATTAAAACGCAGCACATCTTCGGCATTATCTTCAAACTCAAAAAGTTTTCCATGAGGGTAATGTTCCATCACATCGCCATTTATCAACTTAAAAGGGTGTGTTTGTGCCTGCATCTTTTTCAGTGTTTCACTCGGTAAATTGAGCAGGGTCTCTAACTCTTGCGTTTTAAAACTTGTTATAAGAGAGTTTATCTCTAAACGACGAGAGAGCCAAAGGTTAAAAAGGTGACTTTGGTATGCATTAATCAGTAGTTTTTTAACGCGAGGATTGCGTTCTCTTGCTTCGCCTTTTGCAAGCTTTTCACCTAAGATGTGATTATTGCCATCATTCCCAAAACGCTGGTAACCAAAAAAGTTTGGCATTCCCACATCAGCAATATTTTTGAGTGCTTCATCTATCTTTGCAGCCGAAGTAGGATTTACCTTTTTTACCTTAATGTAAAAACGATTACCTTTGAGGTGTCCAATTCTGAGTTTGTTGTTATGGTATGTTTTAAAGAGCACTTTAATCCCTTCAAAATCAAAATTATCCATCGCTTCTTCATGCTTTTTATGTAAAGAGATATACTGCTTTGTCATCGCATGTTTATCTTTAAGCCCAGCATACCCTATCTCTTTGTTTTTAATTCCCAAATATCGAGCAATATGCCCTATCATCTCTGTTGTCGCAAGGTTTTTTTTGCGAACATAAAGAATCAAATGTTCCCCTTCCCCAGAAAATTCATATAAAGGAATCTCTTCAACGACAAAATCACGGGGTGATTGCTTAAAATGAAAATCAATACTTGAGTGTGCAAGTGAATAAAATCTATCCATATTTTTGAATCCTAATCTCTTAAAAATGATGTGCTTGGCATCTGTTTTTATATTTATTTCTTGCAACATGTGCAAAAATTGTTATTTTTGTACGGCTCTGCTCTGCACGACGCATGACTGCTTTTTTATTGCGTTTATCAAAACCCACAAGCATCTCATACTCTTCTCCACTACAGCCTATATTCTTAGGCACTGGTTGTACAAAATCAAACCCTACTCTATTTGTGCTTGCCATTTTATCTAAATCACTTAACAAACCATCTGAAATATCCATACCGGCTTGCAAAATTCGTGCCGTTTGAGAAATAAACTGCTCGCGTAGCTCTATAGCAACAAATTTCGATTTCCGATGCACTCTTCCACCATTCAAAAGCTTTTGCAAATCTTTTTGTGATTTTCCTAATACACCCGTGTAAGCTAAGAGGCTCTTTGCTCTTAAACCACGACGAAACAGTGGCTTTTTTGTTTGTGCAATGATAGTAATGGTAATATCTAGTTTTGTATTACTTATAGTATCACCTCCAATAATTTGCACTCCATACTCCTCTGCCACATCTAAAAAGCCTTTTGCAAGGGCTTGCATATCATTTTTAGTCATTCCTTTTGGCATGGCAACACTCAAAAGAGCATAAAGCGGTTTTGCATGCATCGCAATAGCATCAGAAAGATTTACAAGCATCGCTTTTCTCGCGATCTGCTCATAACTCATCCAAGCTGTTTTAAAATGCACATTTTCAAAAAAAGCGTCTTTGGAGTATGTCATGCCATGAATCAAAGCAGCATCATCTCCAATATGTTGTGTTGTAAACAGTGAGATAAAATAGTTTTCTTTATTCATAGA
>Ga0256829_1002039_pt1 | contig 15559 bp, 17 predicted proteins | sample 131447metaG_FD_185979 | JGI IMG/M metagenome (GOLD analysis project Ga0256829, IMG submission 185979) | Hydrothermal vent microbial communities from Lau Basin, Pacific Ocean - 131-447 | ecosystem: Environmental > Aquatic > Marine > Hydrothermal vents | place: Pacific Ocean: Lau Basin | collected...
AAGTACAAAAGGAACTAGGTCTTTTGTTCGTCGTTAGAAAGGTAACGATAGATTATCTGATGACGGCAAAACTTGATGATCTGTTGCAAATTGTAACGTCATTTAAGGAGATCAAAAATTCCAGCTTCGTTATGCAACAAACGGTTATGCGCGACGGACAGATTATCTGTGACATGGAGGTTGTATTGGTTTGCGTGCACGAAGACGGATATAAACCGACAAGGCTTCCTGAAAAGATAAAAGACGCTTTTCAGAAGTTTCAAGAAACCGTAGAGTAAGGGCGTTCGAATTATCTTCAAAGGATTTCACTTCGAACCTCGTCTAATATTTTAAGAAAAGGGATATAAAGAATATGGCCGTTGATGTCGTAGCAGAAGGAATAGGGACTGTAGCATCGCATGATATGAGTGCGATTGGGTTATTTATGCAGGCCGACTTCGTCGTAAAGAGTGTAATGCTCATCTTGCTATTCTGCTCATTCTGGAGCTGGCTGATTATCTTCCAAAAACATTCTCTCTTAAAAAAGCTCAACAGACGTGCTGATCGTTTTGAAGATTCTTTTTGGTCGGGTGAGCCGCTGGACAAAATTTATGCCCGCGTAAAAAAGAGCAAAGAAGACCCGATGCTTCGTACATTTGCCGCAGGTATGGATGAATGGAAGGCGGGGATCGTTGGCGGCGTTCCGTCTAACCAAAATATGCAAGCAAGCCTTAAACAACGCGTTGAACGCTCTATGAGTGTGGCGATAGGGCGTGAAATGAACCTGCTGGAACGCGGTATGACTTTTCTTGCCAGCGTCGCATCAAGCGCGCCATTTATCGGCCTGTTTGGTACAGTCTGGGGTATTATGAACAGTTTTACCGCGATTGCCTCCACGAATAATACATCATTGGCCGTGGTTGCCCCCGGTATTGCAGAAGCTCTCTTCGCAACCGCGATTGGCTTGGTTGCCGCCATTCCGGCATCCATCGCGTATAACGTTTTATCCAGTAACTTAAATCAATATGCTGACAGGCTAGAGGCGTTTACCGATGAATTCTCTGCCATTCTTTCAAGGCATTTGGATTCGCATGATATCAGCATGAGCACTAAATCCCCAACATCAGCAGCAACAGGATCATAAAATGGGCGGATTTTCAGGATCACATAAAACCCGATCAAGGGGCCGCAGAACAGGTGGTAAATTCCGTCCGATGGCCGAGATGAACGTCATTCCGATGAATGATGTTATGTTGGTTTTGCTTGTGGTCTTTATGATTTCCGCACCGCTTATGACTTCCGGCGTGGCCGTTGACCTTCCTGACAGCAAAGCCAAAATGATGCAGGAGCAAGAAAACAAGCCGATAGAAGTCACTTTGGACAAAGACGGTAAAATCTATCTTGCCGATACTGAGGTTAAAAAGGCTGCGCTTGTTACAATTTTAAAAGCCACACTGGAAGGGGACATGGATCGCCGTATTTATGTACGCGCGGATCAAGTCCTTGAATACGGCATCGTCATGGATATTTTAGGGCAATTAAACACATCAGGATTTAACAAAGTTGCCCTAATTACTAAGCCGAAACAATAGATAGAGATTATGAACGCCACAGCCCGAAAAAATCATAGGACTGCGCTTTATAATACCAATATTACAAAGCCGGCAATTATATCAGGCATTTTACATGTCGGTGTATTTTTGCTCGCGCTGTATGGTGTACCGTTCCTGAGTAAGGATTATGAGCCCGAAGATATCATCATCCCTGTTGAGGTTTTTGATCCATCTGAAATTGTAGAAACAGTAGAGCCAGAGGAGCCGGAAAAACTGGTTGAGCCTGAACCTGCGCCTCCGCCTGAACAAAAACCTGTTTACAATAATAGTAATTCCGTTCCCGATCTTAGCGTTCCTGATGATCCGGTGCCTGAGGAAAAGCCCGAACCGCCCGAGCCAGAAGAAGTAATTCCGGATCCGACGGAAATAAAAACGCCGCCGAAACCAAAAAGTAAACCCAAACCACCCAAGCGACCACAACCGCCTGTTAAAAAGCCTGAACCGGAACCAAAAGAAGAAAAGCCGGAGCGCGATATTAATAGCTTGCTGAAAAGTCTAGCGCCTGATGAACCTGAAGAGCAGCCAAAACCAACGGAAAAGACAGCCGATGGAAACACATCATCTCAGGGCGACGTAAACAGACAAATGACCAGCAGTGATTTGGTTGCATTGGTGCAGGGCGTTCAACCATGTTGGAACGTAAATGCAGGTGGTCGTTATGCCGAAAATCTGGTCGTTAAATTACGTGTCAAAGTGAACAGAGACCGCACAGTCAGTAGCGTAGAAATTCTTGATAATATACGTTACGCAACCGATTCACATTTTAAATCTGCGGCTGATGCAGCGCGTTGGGCTTTGCTAGATCAAAAATGTACGCGCCTGAACCTGCCCGAAGATAAATATGAAACATGGAAAAGTTTTATTTTTGTATTCGATCCAAGCCAAATGTTATAGGCTTCCCTACAACCTTGAACCAAAAGATGAGAAGAGAATGAAACATAATCGCGCCCTTTATTATCTATTATTCATTTGTTTTATGATGATACCTGCTGCGCATGCGCAGGAATTTGAAGCAACAATTACACAAGGCACATTCAAACCGCGCCCGATTGCGATTTCTCCGTTTCACCCAACAGAGATCAAACACAGACAACTGGCGCAGGATATTCCTGAAATCATCACAAATAATCTGGAAAACTCGGGGCTATTCCGTCCGATTAATCCAAATGCGTTTGTGCAAACACCGGGCTCTATTTTTCAGGCTGGTGTGCGTTTTCCTGAATGGAAAATGACTGGTACAGAAACGCTTGTTTCAGGGAATGTTCTGACAGACGATAATGGCAATACACGCGTGGAATTTCGCCTGTGGGATGTTGTTTCTCAAAAGCAGTTGATCGGCATGGCCTATACAACCACACCTGAAAATTGGCGCCGGATCGCGCATATCATTTCTGATGAAGTTTATAAACGTCTGACAGGCGAAGAGGGGTATTTTGACACGCGCATCGTTTATGTTGCGGAAAGTGGCCCGATGGAAAAACGCATCAAACGCCTTGCGATCATGGATCAGGATGGTGCAAATCACCAATATCTTAGCGATGGGTCATATTTGGTTCTTACGCCGCGTTTCTCACCTGCATCACAGAAAATTACGTATATGTCTTATCAAGGTGGTATTCCAAAGGTTTATCTATACGACATTAATACGGGATCACATGATGTCTTGGGTAACTTTTCAGGGATGACCTTTTCGCCGCGCTTTTCCCCTGATGGTAAAAAGATTGTGTTTTCTATGGCCAAGAACGGAAATACCGATATTTACGTTATGGACTTAGGCACCAGAAAAGCAACGCGTATGACAAGCAACACATCGATTGAAACGGCGCCGTCATATTCGCCTGATGGCAATAAAATTGTTTTTGAATCAGACCGTAGCGGCGGACAGCAGCTATATATCATGAATGTTGATGGATCAGGTATGAACCGCCTGACATTCGGAAAAGGGCGCTACGGTAACCCTGTATGGTCACCGCGTGGTGATTTGATTGCCTTTACACGCATGTACCAAGGTAAATTTTACATTGGTGTTATCCGTCCGGATGGCAAAGGGGAACGCCTGATCTCTAACGCTTATCACGTAGAGGGGCCAAGCTGGTCACCCAATGGCCGTGTGTTGACATACTTTAAGGAAACACCATCTGCGAACGGGCGCACAGCACGCATCTATACGATTGATATTACAGGCTATAATGAGCGTTGGTTAAAAACACCGAAAGATGGCTCTGACCCTGCATGGTCACCGCGAAACCGCTAGGGCTTAATGTTACTGAACATTTCGATTAAATTGCGATAGATCTCACGTTTAAAAGGAACGATGAGGTCTATTGTTTTTGGTAGATCAATCCATTGCCAATCTGAAAATTCCGGCGGATCAAAAGCATTTAAATCAATATCCTGATCGTTGCCCATAAATTTGGCAGCAACCCACGTTTGCTCCTGACCGCGGAACTTTCCGTTCCATAAACGACGAATGGCATCATCGGGCAGGTCATAACGTAATTTACGCTCATGTATATGAATAATCTCTGCCTTATCGGTTCCGACTTCTTCGGCAAGCTCCCTCATAGCGGTTTCTTCGGTTGTTTCCCCCGGATCAACACCGCCTTGCGGCATTTGCCAGGCACCTGGCGTATCAATACGTTCACCAACGAAAACCTTGCCCGCATCATTGAAAAGGACAATACCGACACATTTCCGATAAAGAAGGGCGTCACGATTAATTGTTTCTGTCATTATATACTCTTATTGTATGTCAGTGATGATTGCTATGTGCGGCCTCAGGGGACGGCGCATGATCAGATGGCTTAAGCCCGGAAGGTGCTGTAGCATTGCTATTATTTTTGCTACGCGCATTCCGCGCCAGCGGCAGATCATAAATTGCAGAGACAGGCGCGACCAAGTAATCGACGCTTCCTACTGCCTTAACCCACATTGAAAGGTTTTTGATTGCATTAGGATAAGAGGGCACAGTTGCAACAGCATCACCTTTCGCGTTTGCAATACGTTCTAATTCCTGAAAAGAATTATTGCCCTTCATTTTATAGATATCCAAATTTGCCTGTATAAACGGAGCGCCGCGGGTAACGGCACTGGCTTCTATGGTTTTTGGTGCATCGGGGTTACGTTCAAATACGCCTAAACCGCGGCCATAAATTTCATCGGATAGCTTTCTGTAATCATCCTGAGTTTTACTAATCGTATCATCAAGAAAAATACCAACACCAACATAGCCAAGTGCGTGGGCCAATGTTTTACGCATTTTTGTGGCTTTATCTCTCAGATTTTGATGATGAAAAATAGTTTGCAAGCCAGAGGATGGGAACTTCTCACTTTGTATAGGAAGCTCTAACCAGACTTCATGACCATGCGACCGCGCTTTACTTATCCACTCCCTTGGGTGCTCCGCATAGGGAGAGAGCAGAAAAGACACTTCTGCAGGCAACATTTCGATCGCCATGTTCGAGTATTTTTCAGATAAGCCGAAATCCGTAAGCATAAAGGCGACGACTGTTCTTTTTTCAGGGGTATCGAAAGTAAAAACTGTTTGATAACCACGAAAACTGGTCAGTTGGTCTTTTGAACGAATAATCGGCAGGCGCCCTGCATCCTCATATTTAGAAAGCCCCGGCAATAAATCAGGGCCTTCATGCTCCTCATCTTTGTGTAGGAAATTCTTTGATACCTCTTTAACAACCGGCATTAACTCAACGCGGCCTGAGGTCATCTGTGTTTCAATTTCTTTGATAACGGCAGGCCCCGTGAAATACACATAGGAAAAAGCCAAACCATAGATCAGGAAAACAAAGATAGTCCCTTTGATAAGCGTATTCGGGTCAGCCCCTTTAAAAAAGGATAGAACGGAATTAAATATGCCGCCAAACCTAGCTTTAATCCCCGCAACATTAATATTACGAGGATCAAACCTTTTTTTTTCTTCGTTTAGCTCGGCTGTTTCCATCTATTATTTCGTTCCGGTATGCCCAAATTCATATAAAGACAAGCCTTTCAATAAGTCGACAGCGCGCAGAAGCTGATAATCTTGAATCTCATCAGATTCTTCCTCATCTTCGCCTTCTTTCTTATTATCATTCGCCGGCTTTTTGCCATTATTACGATCCAAAGCACCACGCAAATCAGACTCACGAAGCTGCTTAGATTGTAGAGACTCAACTTTTGCAAGCTCAACTATGATATCAGGCGTTATACCTTTGGCCTGGATCGAACGCCCTGAAGGGGTGTAGTAACGTGCCGTTGTCAATCTCATGGCACCATTTCCGGGCAAAGGCATAACCGTTTGTACAGACCCCTTACCAAATGATTGCGTACCCATGATAATGGCGCGTTTATGATCTTGTAATGCCCCTGCGACAATCTCAGAAGCCGAAGCAGAACCGCCATTTACCAAAACAACGATCGGCAAACCATTCGCCATATCGCCTGGTGTGGCATTGTTGCGCTCTGTGTCTTCTTCATAACGGCCGCGTTGGGACACGATTTCACCTTTATCAAGGAACACATCTGCAACTTCGATCGCTTGGTTCAAAAGCCCGCCTGGGTTATTGCGCAGGTCAATAACATAACCGATGAGGTTATCTCCAAGCTCCTTAGAAATTTCACTTACGGCCTTACGTACACCGGGAGCCGTTTTTTGGCTGAATGTCGTTACACGAATATAGCCTGTGTTGCCTTCAACACGATGTCTTACAGATTTAATCTGAATAATATCACGCACCAAAGTAACTTCGATTTGTGCATCTTCTCCCTTACGGGCAATGGTCAGATCAATTGTTGATCCTACCTTACCGCGCATTTTATCCACGGCTTCGCTCAGGCTCATGCCCATTACCGCATCTTCATCAAGTTTTACAATGTAATCACCTGCCTGAAGTCCGGCTCTGTAGGCGGGCGTATCATCAATAGGGGACACAATCTTTACCAAGCCGTTCTCCATTGTCACTTCTATGCCCAAGCCACCAAACTCACCGCTTGTTTCTACGCGCATATCTTTGAATTTTTCCTCAGACAAATAACTGGAATGAGGATCAAGATTAGACAGCATACCGTTAAGGGCATACTCAATAAGGGTTTTGTCATCCACTTCCTCAACATATTCGGCGCGAACACGTTCGAATACATCACCAAATAAGCTAAGCTGCTTATATGTTTCACTATAACCGTTGTTAGTTTTCTTATCTGATGCTCGTTTTTCTTGTGCTTGCACACTAAAGGTCAGCCCCACGATAACAAGGAGTGTCGCTAAAACTGATAATATAGTTCTTTTTTTCATATTAATTTTACCCTTAAATATCTAGAAAAACCCATTATCCTAAATCAGAAAACTTCACGGACGGGTTAACAGGTGTACCATTTTGCCTTAGCTCATAATATAGTTTTGGTCGCGGAATTAAAGAAGAATCTGGTAATACTCCGATCGGTTCACCAGATTTCACATGATCCCCGATAGAGCCCGTTATTTTTTCCAATCCTGCTATTAAACTATGATACCCATCTGCATGTTCAATGATAATAATATTGCCGTATCTTTTGAACATTCCGGTAAATTGAATTTTACCGCCCATCGGTGCAATGACTAAGCCACCCGAGCGCCCCTCAATAGTAAGCCCCTTACTTTCGGCGCCGACATCATCCTTATCATGATAGGCCACACGCACAATTCCGGAAACAGGCAGGCGGGCTTCACCGTCATCCATATTTAATATAGTCGGCTTGCGCCTCAAGATATTCGCAGCCTGAAGACGCTCAATCTCCCTTTGCTCTTCTTCTTTTAATTTCGCTACCAGCTCTTCCAAATTTTTCGCCTTAAGCGATATGCCCTGTATTGTAATTTCTTTTGCTTCTAAGTCATTATTAGTCGCGGTGAATATACGCTCTTTTTTATCCAGCAACGCTTGCAAGCTGTCTTTTTGGGACTTCAAGCTTGCTGTTCGTTCCGTCAATGATTTTTGCTCTCTGTCTAAATCAAGGCTGACTTTCTCAAGTGTTTCAAGATTGGCCTTTAATTTTTCTGCATGGCGTTTAACCGCAGGAATTATATTCTCCATCAGCAACGCTGTTTGTGCGACTTTGTAAGGCGAATCAGGTTTTGCAAGCATAGCCTGAGGCGGTGTTTTCCTGATGCGTTCCAAGATTAAAACAAGTTTGATAATAGAAACACGTTCTGACTTAAGCGTCGCATCAAGAGACGCCTTCTTATTTTCTAATTTAATTATTCTGGATTCGATGTCTTGTAATCGATCTTCATTTTCACGAATAGCATGCCCGGATTTACGCAGTTTGAACTTTACATCACGAAGCTCACTCGCGACTTTATCATACCTTTTTTGTAACTGCTTTTTCTTCTCGCTTTCATTGGAAAGCTTTTCCTTCATCGTATCGAGCAATGCAGCCTCATCCCGCGCGAGGGCATGTTGTGGTATACACATAACACTAACGGTAAATATCAATAATGCAGCAAGACGCTTCATGATGGCTCACAAGGGTAGAGCAAGAAAGATTACTCTCGGTGATAAGGATGACCAGCCAAAATTTGCTGGCTCCTATAAATTTGCTCTAAAAGCATCACGCGCGCAAGGGCATGTGGCCATGTTTGCACACCAAAACTTAATAAAAGATCAGATTGTTTCTTTACGTCACCCATCAGGCCATCGGCACCACCAATGACGAACTGAATATGCCCCATACCATCCAGTGAATAATTTTGTAGTTTTTGTGAGAATTTTATAGAAGGAAAAGACTTTCCCTTTTCATCGCATGCGATCAAAACGGCATCTTTGTTAATGTGCTTTAGTATTTTTTCATTTTCATCCTGCTGACACTTAACAGGATCATTATGTTTTGACTCTAATTCAATTATTTTAAGCGGCCAGTTAATGCGCTTTTCGTATGTCTTTATTAGATCTGCATAAGCACCCTTTTTAAGACGAGATATACAAATCAAATCTATTTTCAACAAGGTCAAAAGCCTTATGGTTCAGAATTACAACAGAACTTAGGGTTTAAGCCAAAACCTGCTCATGAACAACATTGAGAGTAGGGTGCTCACACCACATTTTTTCAATATTGTAAAAATCACGGACTTCCGGCCTGAACAAGTGAACGATAACATCGCCCGCATCCATAACAACCCAATCACATTGACCTAAACCCTCAACATTTACATCAGCAATATTTTTTGCATGTAAATATTCCTTAAGTTTTTTTGCCAACGCACTGACATGTCTGGAAGATGTACCTGAAGCAATAATCATATAATCAGCCAGACCGCTGTTTTCTGATAGGGGAATACATAGGATATTCTCTGCTTTATCTGAGTCGAGTGACTTAACAATGAAGTTTTTCATCTCGGATGGGCTTAAAATATGCTCTTCTCTATCTTTACTAATGATACTTTCTCCTCTGCTCTTTCAATAAAAAAGCCGAACCTAAAAGGCTCAGCCATTCTCTTCAATCGTACATATACGATCTTTTTTGATAGTATGAAAGACTATTGCGACGTTTATATAAACCAAATCGTCACCTCTGTCTTCCTATAAGAATTATTTCTCAATAACCTCATACCCTTATTATACTGGTTTTTGTTTTTTAATAAAAGATTTTTCAATGTGTGTGCCGCAGCAATTATAACTAAGATACTGTTTTATAATTACTTTTACTTCTGATTTCTGTTGATGAAATATTAATCATTTTCTTTTGCAGAAGCCAATATGACGTATTCGAATCAAGCGGTACCTTGCCGCCATGGTCGACGATTATATGTTTTTGACTGGATAGCATCCGCAAAGGACATTGCTTCATTAACCTGACAGGCGGGTGTCTGGTGACATGGATCATACACATTTCATTCAAGAACAATTTCCAATGATTCCATAAATGGAAATTATGCGCGTTATCCATACCTGTAATCCATGCGAATTGCGTGTTAGGAAAATATCGCTTTAAAATCTTAACTGAAGCATAGCTATGGGTGGTTTCAAAACCATCTTCCATGCCGGTCACGATAATTTTTGGGTGCGTATTTATATCTCGGGATAGCTCAACACGTTTTTCAACAGAGAGTAAGTTATCACGGCTTTTCAACGGATTAAGCGGCGTAACCAACCACCAGATTGCATCCAGCTCAAATGCCTTAAGCGCCATTTTGGAAATGTGAACGTGCCCCTCATGCGGGGGATTGAAAGAGCCCCCTAAAATGCCTACACGCATATTTCTCCAACGCTGCGCATTTAGTAATCGAGGTTCAGAAAAAACGGGCATATAATCGAAGGCCTCTATAATTACTTTGGCCTGGTTTGACCATTACCATGAACCATATATTTATAGGTACAAAGCTGTTCTAACCCTACAGGCCCTCTGGCGTGCATTTTTCCGGTTGCGATACCGATTTCCGCGCCCATACCAAACTCACCACCATCGGCAAATTGCGTAGAGGCGTTATGCATGACAATGCCGCTATCCACATTATTTAGAAAATATGACGCTGCGGCCTCATCATCTGCCAAAATGCTATCTGTATGATGGGAACCATAGGAATTGATATGCTTCACAACATCCTGAACGCTATCTACAAACTTACAGCTTAGCTTGGCATCAAGATATTCCGTCGTCCAGTCAGAGTCTTGCGCTTGCTCTATACGAGGATCAAGTTTTTGAATATCATCATCACCGACCACCACGCAGCCGCTATCAAGAATGTTAGATAAGATACGTTTTGCTTTATCCTCACCATAGGCACGATCAATAAGAAGTGTTTCCATCGCACCACAAATGCCTGTTCTACGCATCTTTGCATTCAAGGTAACATCCAGAACCATATCTTCTTCGGCGCTCTCATGAACATAAATATGGCACAACCCGTCAAGGTGACCAAAGACAGGCATTCTTGCCTCGTTCATAACGCGTTCAATTAACCCGTGCCCACCACGTGGGATCATAACATCAATATACGATGCCGCACGTAACATAGCGCCCACAGCTTCGCGGTCATTAATAGGTATCATAGATACGCATGCCTTAGGTAAGTCATGTGCTTCTAGGGAATCTTGTATAATAGAATGGAGCGCTAAAGAACTATGCAAACTCTCTGAACCACCGCGTAAGATAACGGCATTATGTGACTTTAGACATAGTATAGATGCATCGATCGTTACATTTGGGCGGGATTCATAAATCATCCCCAAAACGCCAATAGGGCAGGACACTCGCCTAATCAGCAACCCATTTGGTCTTTCCTGCGTCCATAGGGTTTTTCCTGTAGGGTCATCCAGTTTACGAACCGTCTTAACCCCTTCAGCAATTCCTTTAATGCGATCATGATCTAAACGTAAGCGATCAATAAGAGCTGCGCTCAAACCTTTTTGTTCCGCGGCGGATATGTCTTTGCTATTCGCGGCAATAATATCATCTGCTCCATCTATAAGCTTCTGATACAAGGTATCTAAAACCTGATCAATTACTTCCGTAGGGGTTTGAGACAAGATTGCGGCAGAATCTTTTGCTGCCGCACCTAATGAATCTACAATTTCTTCAGGGGATTGCGCTTTTAAAGCCTCAGACATGACATGCTATTCGTAAGATAAGGGTTAATGAATATTGGCTTCAATATTGCCAATTGCCTCATCAACTAACTTCGCCTTAGCCTTTTTGTCAAGTTTTTCAGTAATGATATGTCTGGTTGCACTCATTGCAAGGCCTGCTGCGTGCTCTTGGATTTCATTGATAGCATTTTGCTTCATGCGCTCTAAACGCTCCTGAAGTTGATGCTCACGACGTTCCATCATGTCATTTAAGTCAGCTTCCGCCTTATCCTTAAATTGACGTGCACTTTCACGGGCATTCTTGATGATTGTTTCGGACTCTTGTACGGCATCTCTGTGTTTGCGCTGATATTGCGCTAACATTTCTTGCGCTTCGATACGAAGATTTTCTGCTTCTTCAAGATCTTTTTTGATCTGCTCAATGCGACCATCAAGCATTTTGTTAAATGCAGGTACACCGAATTTAACCAATATACCGGCAAAAATCACAAATGAGATTGTATACCAAATATGGCTAGCATGATGAGGATCAGACAAAAGTTCCATAATATTACCCTAAGCGGCCTTCTTTACAGTTTCATCAACAAGCGAATCAACAACTGACTTCGCATATTTAAGGTCTACTTCTACACCGATGATCTTTGCAGCAGAGTCTTTTGCAACTTCTGCAGCGACATCAGCCATTTCTTCCATCGCGACCTTACGAGCATTTTCAATTTCCTTTTCCAAGTCACGAATTTGCTTCGTAGATTCATCTTGGAAGTCGGATGAAAGCTTCTCTGATTTTTCCTTAATATCTTTTTCCATTTGCGCAAACAGGGCAGAGGATTCCTCACGGGCACCCTTTAAGCTGTCTTCATATGAAGTTTGCACAGATGAAACTTCTTCCTTAAGACGTTCAGCAGAATCAAGATCATTGGTAATACGCTCTGATCTTTTTTCTATTGTGCCTGATATCTCAGGAAGTGACTTCTTCGCAAAGAAAAAGTACATAAGGACAAACACCACAACCAACCAAAATATTTGACTTGGGTATGATGAAGGATCTAGTTGAGGAAGACCTCCACTGGAACCATGATGAGCATCACCATGGTGTGAAGATCCATGACTGTCATGACCGTCACTAGCTGCGATAGCCTGAGCGGAATATACAAATATCAAAAATGTAGAAGCGAATAATTTCTTCAGCATAGGTCTTCCTTACTATTTAGTAACTACTATTAATTGGTCAGTAGTTATTAGCCAGCAAGAATGTATGCTGCAAGACCAATAGGAATAATACCCAAGGCTTCTACGAACGCAACAACCATGAAGAACTTTTCATCAAGCATCTTCTTTGTTTCAGGGTTACGTGCGATTGCATTGTTGTAAGCCGTGAAGTACATACCCAAACCAAGGGCCGAACCCAGAGCAGGTAAAGCAACTAAACCACCAGCGATAGCTTTTGCAGCATCTAATTCCATTTTGATATTTCCTTTTTACTATTGTTAAACAACACTTTAAACACCCGCGATATTACATAGTTAGTGATGAAGTTCAACACTATCTTTTAAATAAACACATGCTAATATCGCGAAAACATAAGCCTGAATACCTGCCACCAAAAGCTCAAACAACATCATAACAACATTGAAGAAAGCAGGGAAAGCACCCAAGACAACCCAGAAACCACCTAAGCTTGCTGCACTAATCGCAAACCCGATGACAATTTTTAAAATCATGTGCCCGGCCATCATGTTCGCGAAAAGACGAACTGAATGTGTAAGAGGGCGCACAGAAAACGAAATTAATTCCAACGGCACCACAAACGGAACCAACCACCATGGAACACCTGCAGGCAGAAATAATGTAAAGAATTTAAGCCCGTGGTTATAAACACCAAACCCGATAGACATCACGAAAATCAACAATGCCAAAGCGATTGTAACAATAAGGTGTGATGTGTAGGTAAAAGAATAGGGTAACAGTCCCAAGACATTACCCATCAAAATAAACATGAACAGCGTAAAGATGAAAGGAAAGTACGGCCTTCCTTTTTTACCGATGTTTTCATTAACCATCTTACTTACAAATTCATAAAGAATTTCAACAGCCATCTGAAAACGACCGGGAACCATAGCCGCCTTACGCATACCGTATGTTAAGAATATAACAGAGACAACGGCGCCAATAACCATCCACAAAGAGGAGTTTGTAAAAGACACGTCATAACCTGAAAACTCAATTTCAGCGATTGGCTTAATTACAAATTGATCAATAGGACCGGCCACTCTTTTTCTCTCCGTTACTCTACTTATTTAAAATTTTCATGGTTGTAGCGTATTTAAAACCGTTAATCAATGGGCATTTGCGCACTTATTCATTTTTTTTTGTTACGGTGTTTGCTCTCATCACACCACTGACAAAGCCCAATATCATAAAAATGAATAAACCTGCAGGAGCTGTGCCTGCATACTTATCAATAACATAGCCTAAAATGAAGCCAGCTATTACGCTTGCTAAGAACTCTCCCGCGGCTCTTTTCCCACGTTTTTCTGCATCAGATTCATCGGCAGACACGCCATATTGCTGAACTTCATATTCTTCCTGATCTGTGCGCGCGGCTTTGATGCGTTCATCCAGTGAGGCAACTTTTTTCTTTACCTGCTCTTCATACTCGTCAGCCATTCTTTAAGCCACTTTCTGATCTATGAAATCAAAAGACTTCTGAAGGTCAACCGATACAAGTTGCGATACGCCTTTTTCTGACATTGTCACACCATAAAGGCGATCCATGCGTGCCATCGTCAGGCGGTGGTGGGTAACAACAAGAAAACGTGTTTCTCCTCGCTCTGCAATTTCTTCTAGCAGATCACAAACCCGGTCAACGTTAGCATCATCAAGTGCCGCATCGATTTCGTCCAAAACACATATAGGGGAGGGGTTTGTTAAAAACATGCCGAAGATTAGCGCAATAGAAGCCAGCGTTTGCTCTCCACCGGACATTAAAGATAATGATTGCAACGCCTTTCCGGGAGGTTGGGCAAATATTTCCAGACCCGCCCCTAACGGGTCATCCGAATCAACCAACTTCAGATGCGCTTTACCACCACCGAATAAGCGAACGAATAAATCCTGAAAATGCGCATTGACCGTATCAAACGCAACCAATAACCGCTCACGTGCCTCTTTGTTAATTTTATTAATACCGCCGCGAAGCTCTTCTATTGCTTGATTTAGGTCATTACGTTCATGCAACAAGCCACCAAATTCTTTTTCAAGCTCCAGCGCTTCTTCCTCAGCACGCAGGTTTACAGCACCCATCGCATTACGCGCTTGTAAACTCTTCTCATAATCTTTTTTGAGCTTTGGCAAATCTTGCGGCGTATAATCAATAAGGCTTTTATCGATCTGATTTATCAAATCTTTTGCAGGCATATTATGCTTGCCGACAATCTTTTCTTCCATTTCAGAAATTTGATCATTCACAGCCGCCAACAATGCCTGTGCATGTGCGCGTTTCTCACGTGCCTCACCAAGTACAGATTCTGCTTCCTTCAATGCTTTTGAGGTGACAGAAACTTCCTGCTCACACGCTGCCAATTTTTCAGTTGCAGCATTCTTTTGATGTTCAAGCTCATTAATCTTATCGAGCATTTCTTGATTGCTACCTGATACAGATATCGGGTTATTTTTTAAACTCTCAAATTTTTCAGTGAGTTGCTCAAACCTTCCTGATAGTTCTTTGAGATATTCTTTCGCACGAATATTTCTGTTCTTTAAAGATAATCTTTCATCTGCGATGGCCTGAATACGAGCTCTTCTGGTGTTACGTGCCTGTACAAATAAGTCAAAATCACGCACAGCTTCACGATAAAGTTCTTTCGTTTGCTCTAATTGCGCTTTTACCTTGGCAATAACATCTTCGCTATTATTATCAGAATTCATCACACTCAGCGTCGCTTCATACGCAGATTCATCTGATTTCAGAACTTCTACAAGCGCCTTCAGATCCTCTTCAACACTTTGAATTTGCTCTTCATAACGCTTTTTGTTCGCTTCGGTGTGAATGATACTATCTTTAAGATCCTGAAGTTCTGACTTCTTTGAGGCGCGCAAACGCTCTTTATCGGAGATAGTTTCCAAACATGTTGCTTGCTGTCCTTTTAATGATGCGCGGTCATCCAGCGCAGCCTTAAGCGCATCTTGCGCAGTAATAAGCTCAGCGGAGATAGTTTCCCTTTGTTGATTTAGATGCTCTTGTTTGTTTTTCTGCTCTAAATAAACTGCATGCCTGTCTGTGGCGCTATCTTGAATGTAATACCCGTCCCAACGCCAATATGCCCCCTCAGCCGACACAAGGGATTGCCCGGGTTTTAGTTGTGCACTTAAACGTTGGCCATCTTCATCCGTTTCAGCACACCCGATAAAAGA
>Ga0256829_1002040_pt1 | contig 15558 bp, 16 predicted proteins | sample 131447metaG_FD_185979 | JGI IMG/M metagenome (GOLD analysis project Ga0256829, IMG submission 185979) | Hydrothermal vent microbial communities from Lau Basin, Pacific Ocean - 131-447 | ecosystem: Environmental > Aquatic > Marine > Hydrothermal vents | place: Pacific Ocean: Lau Basin | collected...
CTAATAATGTTACAATCACTACTCGCTTTTTCATCTTTTTTCCTTACTTTATTTCGCAATTAATGCACATATGTGCAGAATTATAGCGAACATATGTTCGTAAGTCAAGTGAATTAAATTTTTATAAAATATCTAAACGTACAAAAAAATTTTGAGTCAATACCTAAAGATATTATACAAAAAAGAGTTCTCTATTTGAATCAAAGTTTTCAACCAAAGTGTTAAAACAGCTGCCGAGTTCACGGATAGTTTCCATATTTGGCTCTATATATATTTTATTTGATTTTTTTTCCATAGTGATAATGCCTGCTTCTCTAAGTTCTTTAAGATGTTTGGAAATTGTAGGTAATGAAAAATCAAAATGTTCGGCAATCGTGCTGACACAGGTTGCATGTGGATTCACTTTTATATTTGGGTCTTTTTTATCAAGAGAACAGGTGTACCCACCGGTAAAAACATTTTTGAAAATTAGAAAACGTGTCTCATTTCCTAATGCCTTAAATATTTTTATCTTTTGTTGCATATCTAGCATAACTATCCTTGACATTTTAATAATAAAATTATATCATATTATTCTCTATTTAGTTAAATGCCTAATTATGCATTTAGTTATTAGATAATAAACCCCGATTAAAGGATTGGATATGAAAAAATTGTTACTTGCAGTTGTTCTACTCGGCTCACTCGGTTCAAACGTCTTAATGGCAGATATAGCAAATAAAATGGTGCTTATCAATGAAGCAAGAAAAGATGTAGGAGAGATGACTCCAAAACAACTCAAACATCTGCTCGATGAAGGTGAAGATGTCATTGTGTTAGATGTAAGAGAGAGTGAGCAAAGAGCAGAAGGAAACATTCCATCAGATGCGTTCAACAAAGAAAATTTTATTGCTATTACACGCGGAAATTTAGAATGGAAAGTAGCAAAAAAAATTAAAGACCCTGATGCTCATATTGTTACATTTTGTAGAAGTGGCGGTAGAGGTGCTTTAGCAGCAGAAGTACTTAAAAAAATGGGCTATACAAATGCAACAACACTCAAAGGCGGTCTCAAAGGCTGGGTAAGAGCAGGTTACCCTATCAAAACAGGTCTTGGTGAAGTTGTCTTAATGAAGAAGCCATAATTTTACATAAATTTTACTTATCTTTTGTAATATAATAAAAAGGGGGAATTCAGTATGAAAAAAGTACTATTATTATTAGCCTTACTCGGGTTTGCACAGGCAGATGAAGAGACTGCAAAAGTGGTTTTCGATTTAACGACAAATAATCTGGCAAAGTTTGAAAAGAACATTTTAAAAGGTGTTGCCGTCAATAAAGCACATTATGAAGGAAACTTAAAAGAGCTGGAAGTGGCAGTCGTTATTCACGGCGGAGCCTACAGATTTTTCGTCAAAGATATAAAAAATACTATCTTTAACAAAGATACTAAATTAGTAAAAATTTACCCAGAACTAAAAAAAAGAATTGCAACTATGGCAGACACCTATGAAGTACAATTTTTAATGTGTGGAGCTGCTATGAAGAGAAACCATCTCAAAGCAAAAGATATTGTAAAATTTGTAAAAATAGTACCAAATTCAACAATAGGTCTTATTGATAAGCAAAATGAAGGTTTTGCTTATCTTCCTGTTCGAGATTAAAACTACTGTATTGACAAAAACTACTTGGTGTTGTCAAACTGATAGACAGCACCCTCTTCATACTCTTTTACCAGCTTTGTAAAACACTTAGCTATCTCTTTCATTGTCTCTATATTAGGTTCTATATAGATTTTATTTTTATTTTTGGTCATTATGATGATGTCGGCATCTTTCATCTCTTTTAAATGCCTAGAAATTGTTGGCAATGCAAAATCAAACTGCTCGGCAATGCTTGTTACACATGTAGCCTGTGCAATTAAATCATCTTTTGGTTTTGTATCATCGATGGAGCATGCATATCCACCCGTAAAAATATTTTTGAAAATTTTAAATCTCGTTTTATTGCCTAAAGCTTTAAAAATCTGTATTTTTTTATCCATATTCAGCATGGTGTAAATTTCCTTAATTTTTCTCTTGAAAGTATATCTAATCCTTTCTCAGATATTTATCAAGTACACTATTTAGCAATTTAGACAATTAACTTTATTTTAAGCCTTTTAACTATAAACTTTTGAAACAAATTTAGCTAATTTACTAAATAATTACAGAGGAATATAAATGAAAAAACAAAATATAGTAAGAATCCTATCTCTTCTAGGAATTCTCACTCTGCCTCTCTTTGCAGGAGTTGATACACTCTCATCTGAAAGTACACTCAGTATCCTTGGTGGTGCATTTATTGCCGGAATTTTGCTTACTTTTACGCCTTGTGTCTTGCCGATGATTCCTATTCTCTCAAGTGTCATTGCAGGAGAAGGTAAGAAAATTTCTAAAGCCAAAGCCTTTGAACTCTCTTTTGCTTATGTTTTGGGAACTGCTATTACTTATGGAGCTATGGGTGCACTTGCTGGAGCGACGGGTGAACAACTCCAGTCCTATTTTCAAAATGCTTGGGCAATAAGCGGGATGAGTCTGCTCTTTGTACTGATGGCACTCGCAATGTTTGGTCTCATTACAGTACAACTACCTTCATCTTTGCAATCTCGTCTTGATGGTGCTACACATAATGTAAAAGGCGGAAAGTTTTTTGCTGTTTTTCTTTTAGGACTTGTCTCAGCTCTTGTGCTTGGTGCCTGTGTTTCTCCTGTTCTTATCTCCTTTTTAAGTGTTGCCATTGCGACAAGTGACCCTCTTTTGGGTACCCAGACAATGTTTGCACTTGCTCTTGGTATGGGTATTCCACTACTGCTTATGGGAATGGGCATTGGCTATTTGCTTCCAAAAGCAGGTGCTTGGATGGATGGAGTGAAGTATTTTTTCGGCACTATTTTACTGGGTGTTGCTATCTATATATTTGCTGAACTGCAACTCATCTCTGCACTCATTTTATGGGGTGCTTACTTCGTAGGTATTGCGGTTTATTTAGGGGCTTTGAACTTCAATGAAGAAAACTTTAACGGCTGGAAAAAATTTCAAAAAATGGTGGCGGTGTTGTTTCTGATATGGGGAACAGTTACCCTAGTCGGTGCAGCAAAAGGAAATGCTAATCTCTCCCTGCCTTTACAAGCAGATGTGACTACAGTAGTGGCTACAACACAACAAAAAAATAAAACCAACCCTTCATCAGCAGAGCTCCCATTTGAAAAGATAACTAATCTCAAAGAGCTTGCAGCAAAACGAGCAGAGGCACTGCATGAGCATAAACCAATCGTCATATATTTCCATGCCGAGCATTGCCGAGTTTGTGAGAAACTAAAAAATACGACATTAAAAGATACAAAAATAAGAGAGATACTCAAATCAAACTATATACCGCTTATGGTTGATATGACAAATAAATCAGACAAAAATGCCAATGCCATTAAAGAAAAGCTCAAAGTTTTTGGCCCTCCTGCTTTTATCATTATAGATGCAGATGGAGAGGTAATTGAAGACGAGATTGCATACGGATATCAATCAGCAAAAAATTTGTTTGATATGCTCGATATGAATACTGCGGATTAAAGGAAAAATTATGGCAGATAATAACCAAATCATAGAACTTTACACAGAGTTAGCACAAAATCCTCAAAAAGATTTTGGCTGGGACAAAGGCTTAGAAAATGCAAAAGCACATGCATACAAAGATGCGTGGATAAACGCTTTGCCACAAGCAATATGGCAATTTTGTGCAGCTGTTGGGAATCCTTTTGCAAATGTAGATATACAAGAAGGAGATACTGTTTTAGACTTGGGTTGTGGAGCCGGTGTTGATGTTTTAGTTTCACGTTTACATGTAGGAAAAAGTGGCAGAGTTATAGGCGTAGATATAACCCCAAAAATGGTCGAAATAGCCAAAGAGCATGCAAAACTTGCCAAATTTACAAATGTTGAAATTTTAGAGAGCGGTTTTGATACTATTGCCGTAGAGGATGAAAGTGTTGATGTTGTAATCTCAAACGGTGCTATTAATCTTACTACATGTAAAGAATCCGTATTTGCTGAAATTTATCGGGTTTTAAAACCAAACGGCAAAATCTCTTTTGCAGACATGATAGATATATCAAAAGAGGCAGAATGTTGTTCTCTTGAGCAAGATTCATGTTGCAACACTTCGGGGGAAGAAGATTGGGCAAACTGTGTCGCAGGAACGATGAAGGAAAATGAACTTATAGAATTAATGCAAAAAGCAGGTTTTGAAAATGTAGAGTGTACTGGAATGACGCACTATACAACTTCTGAGACAACACAGGGTGCAACCTTTTATGCTACAAAAATACCCTCAGAACAATTCAGAAATGCCCATTGGGAAAATATATTTCAAACAAAAGATTACAGGCAGGTTTTATGGCATCAAAATTCTCCAAAAAAATCTCTTGATTTGATTCACTCCTTTGCAAAAAGTAATTCTGCAATTATTGATGCGGGCTGTGGAGCTTCACTTATTGTAGATAATTTACTTGAACTCGGTTACCAAGATATAACACTTTTAGACACTTCAAAAACATCTCTTGAAGTTGTAAAAAATAGAGTAAATAACCTACATGTAAACTATATTTGTGGAGATATTTTAACTTTTAAACCACAAAAGAAGTTTGATATATGGCATGATAGGGCTGTTTTTCATTTTTTACTCTCCAAAAAGGAGAGACAAAAATATTTTAAGGTTCTCTCAAACTCACTTAAAGAAAATGCAACTGCTATTATCAGTACGTTCAGAGTTGATGGAGAAATTCAGTGTGCAGGGCTTAATATTGTAGCTTATAATTATAAAAAAATGTTAAAAGAACTACCGAAAAATTTAGAACTCATTGAAAGTGAAGAGTACACCCATATTACACCCAAAGAGAGTGAACAAAAGTACATTTATTTCATCATAAAAAAGCGTTTTGAATTAGTTTGATGCTTTTTTAGGCACTTTTTGTAAGCAAACTGTAATAAAAATATATTATAATTGTTTAACCCACTAAAAACGGAGAAAACAAAAATGCATGAGAGAGAGTTTACTATAGACGCAAACAATCCTGAGCTAGAGTTTTTTTATGATTTAGATGACAGTTGTGCAAAAAGTATTTGTGAAAATACACTTGAAATTCCTGAGAATTTTATCAAGAAAATTGAGTGTTATGAAGATGCTTTTACAGTCTATTTAAAAACATCAAGAGACTATTATAGAGATGACTGGTATGTTAATTTAACACGGCTTAATTATGTTTCATAAATTGACATTTAGAGTATAATTTATTATAATCATTCTATTTTAATACCAAGGAATAGAATGAAAAAAATAGTAATTAGTAGTGTTCTCACAGCACTTTTAGCTTCAAACCTATTTGCAAAAGATGTAAGTAGTTATGAATATGCACCACTCAAAAGCAATACGGAAGTAAAAAGTGCACTTTCAAACAATGGTTTTAGTGTCATAGGTGAATATGATGCTATGCAAAACCCAAACTACCATGTAGTAGCTTTTACAAATACTGCTATGAAAAATGCAGCTTCACAAGAAAACCGTGGATTTGTCGGAGTACAGAAAGTTCTTATTGATAAAAAAGACAATACACTAGTTTTTACAAATCCTGAGTATTTTATGCATGCTTTTTTACAAGATAATTTCAAAGACAACATAGCCCAAGAAATAAACGCAAAACTCTCTGCGGCATTTGGAAAAATGATTGGTTCAAAAGATGCGCTTGAAGATGACGATATTGCGGGCTATCATTTTATGATGGCAATGCCTTATTATGAAGATATGATTGAAATTGGCGAGGGTGCCGATTTGGTTCAAAAGATTAAGAAAAATGCCGGTAAAAATCTGGTATTTGAATTAAAACTCAAAAATTCCACCCTTCTTGGTGTTGCTATGCCAAGCAAACAGGGCGAAGCATATTATCTTCCTAAGATTAAAGGTGAGAAACACGCTGCTTTTTTACCATATATGATACTTGTTCAGAACAACAAAGCAGAAATCATGCATCCAAAATATTATCTTGCAATTGCATTTCCAAAACTCAGTATGGGTGAATTTATGGCAATTTCTGCTACACCCGGTGACATTGAGGATTATATGACAGGCTTGCTTGCTAAATAATCAAGCTCACTGCTTATGGGGATGTTGGGATATGCCTTTTCCAACATCTCAGCCGCAATACCATTTCCTAGATCAATCATCTTTTTAGTTTTGTCTAAAACCGGAGTAGTTTTATACCCACAACTTGGAGATTTGGACTTAAGCACTATTTTATCCACTTCTGGATTTTTTTTTATAAAACTGGCTATTTCATCTTCTAAAAGTTTCGTAACATCTTTGTTTGTTTTATCTGTAATAATTCTATTCTCGCCATTTATATGCACAACACTTATGCGTTCTCTAGGCGTTCCAAAAAGTGGTGCTTCAGGACAAAAAGGGATGATTTCATACTCTTTTAAAGCCTCAACTACCATATGTATCTCTTTTGTTTTACCATCATAACGACAATATTCACCTAATATACAGGCAGAAACAATGACTTTTTTCTTAGCAGATGACAATAGATTTTATCTCCGTCATCTCTTCTATTGCAAAACGGGGACCTTCACGCCCTACTCCACTTAATTTCACCCCACCATATGGCTGAATGTCAAAACGAAGCGTCGGCATATCATTTATAACAATTCCTCCAGCATCAAGCTCCTCAATAGCCCGTTTTGTAAGCGTTAAATCATTTGTAAAAATTGAAAATTGTAAACCATACGGAGAGTTATTCATTCTTTTAGCAGCACCATCAAAATCACGTACTTTTACTAAGCTTACAATCGGAGCAAACACTTCCTCGCACACTATAGCCATATCATCGCTCACATTTGCCATCACACAAGGGTAAAACATTCTTCCCTCCAAACGCGGTACCAAAAGAGGAATTGCCCCTTCTTTAATGGCTGAATCAACCCAGCTCATAGCACGTTCACAGGCTTCATCATCTATTAAAGGCCCCATAAATGTTTTTTCATCATACGGCGAACCGACTGTCAGCTTTTTCGTCTCATCTGCCATAAGCTCGGCAAACTCATCATAAATATCTTCCTGCACATAGATTCTCTGTAAGGAAATACAAACCTGACCAGAATTCACAAAAGCACCCAAAGCACATTTACTCGCCGCATACGCTAAATCAGCCGATTTTTCTATAAAAGTTGCAGCATTACCACCAAGTTCAAGAGAGACTTTCTTTATGCCTGCATTTTTTGTAATAATCTTACCTACAGGAACACTTCCTGTAAAACTAACAACACGAGGAATATCGCTGCCAATAAGAGCACTTCCAACCTCAGCATCACCATAAATAACGCTCAGGGCATCTTTTATGGCATACTCACTCTCAATAAAAAGCTTTGCAAATTTGTAAGCAGTAAGCGGTGCTTCAGGAGTAGGTTTTAGCACCACCGCATTACCGGCTACAAGAGCAGGACCGAGTTTATGTGCGACAAGGTTCAAAGGAAAGTTAAAAGGAGTGATAGCAACCACGACACCAGCCGCTTCTCGTCCAAAAAAGCTGAGTGTTTTTTTTCCGCTGTTCATTGCATCAGTATTAATCGTTTCACCGTGCATTGTCCGCATTGTCTCTGCACTAAGCGTTATAGTCTCTATGCATCGTTCTACTTCTGTTCGTGCAAAGGCTATAGGTTTGCCGACCTCATCGGTAATGGTCTTAGCCAAGTCTTCTTTATACTCTTTTAATTTTACAGCAACATCCAAAAGCCAATTACATCTTTGTGCCAAAGTCGTTTTTTTTGTCTCTTTTGCTGCAATCTTTGCAATATTAAGTGCTTTATTCGCATCATCCACATTGCAAATGGGAGCAGTTGAAACCACTTCACCATTGTATGGTGATTTTCTCTCACTCTTATTTTGCCTACTTAACGCAGTAGATCCAAAAAATATTTTTGCTTCTCTCATTATCTTTCCTTAAATATAATCTAACAATTCACAATCCTTTATTATATTGTAATATTTTCCAAGATTTCTATATTTGTTTCAGTTACAATTACGGCATCTATCATAAAATCTACATGTAAAGAATTTTTCTTCATATATACATGTAAGGTTTTAACAATACGTGATAATTTTCTTGGGGTAATATTTTGAATGGCAAGTTCATAATCATCGCCGCTTTTTACTTCTATAAAGTGTAGTACATTCTCTTTCGTAGCGATAATATCTATTTCGCCAAAACGAGAATAAAAATTTCGCTCTACAATAGAAAAACCATTTTCTTCAAGAAAAGAAGCAGCTTTGCTTTCTGCTATATTTCCTTTAGCTCTGCTCATGGATATCCTTTGAAAAATAAAATCGTTATAATAAAAGTTTTAAAACTTTCCCGGAACCTAGGTTTCAACCTAGGCTATGTGTCTTTTAAGCCTAAATGGCAAGGTTGAAACCTTGCTTCCGAAAAGCAGGCAAAGCTACAGAAAAATATACTTTGGCATTCGCTTAGCAGTTTATTACTTCGACTTTTACTGATTTAAACGCGGCAGTAAGAATGAGTTCATCACTTTTATCGCCAAAAAGATTGTTTATTTTTGATTCTGCATGATGAAATGTTGTAAATAAAGTCTTAGGCTGTACTTTGTCTGTAATTTTTACAGTAAGTGGATTTGTCTTGCCCCATTCACTTTTTAAAATCACTTTTTCACTCGTAAAGTCTGTTGCATCTTCTTCACATACAAGTAAAATATCTTCGCTGTATCTATTGTTGAGTTTTTCACTCTGTTTTGTTTGTGCGGCATTATTATAATGTGCTAAGGTACGTCCCGTTGTTAAGTGGTAACCCGTCAAAGATTTTTTTACTATTTCTTCAACCATTCCACGTAATTTATACTGATGATATACAAATTTTCCGTAACCATCATCTGTTCTAAAATCAAGCTGATGTAAAATCGGTGTATCTTCCGTATGCACCGGCCACTGTAATCCACGTTTTCTATGTTTTTCCAGTCTATGATAATCTGCCCCGCTAAAACGTCTATGAGCAACTTCTCTTACCTCATCCCAAACATCTTTTGAACTTGTATACGAAGCAGTTCCACCCATTTTATTATCAAGTATTTGCAATACTTCCCAGTCATCAGGCAAGTCTGATTTTACAAGAGGCTGTGAAAGATGTAGTCTTCTCATTGCATTTATATACACACCTGTTTTTTCATACGCAGATTTTACACCCACTACTATGTCGGCACGTTGTGCAATATCTGTCATAAAAAGTTCTTGTACAAAAATAAGCTCCAGTTTTTCAAAAGCACGATCGACTTTATTCAAATTTGGGTGAATATGCGTTAAATCTTCTCCAATATTGAGCACTGCTTTAAGCTTGTCTTTGAGCATTTCATCCACAAGCTGCGGTGTCATAAGTCCAATTTCTTTTGGTGTTTGGTAATCAGGGTCATAATATGGCAGCATTCCCATATCACAGGTTCCCTGAACATTATTTTGTCCACGAAGAGGCATAAGCCCTGCACCCGGTTTACCGATATTGCCCGTCATCAGAGCCAAATGCGTTATTGCCATAACCGCATAACTGCCATCCAAATGTTCTGTAATCCCAAGCCCCCAAAATATCATAGACTTTTTCAAAGCATATTCACGAGCCACTTTACGTATCATTTTAGCAAGGTTTTCGTACCCCTCAAGCTTGTTAAAATAATCAGGATTTGCATAAGGATCATTTAAAATTTTTGCTTTAAAATCTAAAAAGCCTTTTGTTCTGTCTGCTATAAAACTCTCATCATAAAGTTCTTCATCCATAATAACGAAAGCTAGCATATTTAAAACAAGTAAGTTTGCTTCATGTGGCATAATGGCTTTGTATTTTGCAAAACGATGCAGTTTAATCTCTCGTACATCAAATACCGCTAAATTATCATTTTCACGGGCAACATCAAGAATTCTATTGGCAATAATCGGATGTGCCTCCATTGTATTTGAGCCGATAACAATCATAAACTCGGTATTGTAAATGTCATTATAAGGATTTGTAGCAGCACCTTCACCTATAGTTGCACGCATACCTTTAAGTGATGGCGAGTGGCATACTCTTGCACAATTGTCAACATGCGGAGAGTTAAGTGTATGACGGGTAAATTTTTGAAACAAATAAGAACTTTCACATGAACTTCTCGCTCCACCAATAGAAGCAACAGCTTTACGCCCATACTCAGCCTGAATCTTTTTAAGTTTCATAGCACATGCCGTCGTAGCCGCATCTAAATCACATTCATACCATGTTTCATCATAATCGACCAAAGCAGAAGCTACTGCCTCTTGTATGTCAGGATTTTTTTCAAGAAAGCTCTTACTTATTCGTGGTATTTTCAATCTATCTTCTGCCGTTACAAAGTCATATCCATACTTACCTTTAATGCAAAGTTTTCCCTGAGAAACAACACCATCAGGATGAGCAAAAATCTTTTTGATTTTATTTTCTTTTACATCAACATGTGCCGCTATATCACACCCTACACCACAATATGTACATACGCTGTCTATTGTCTCTATATTTTCCATTTTTCACCACCCTTAACTACTTCTCAACAAGATTTATGTCCATTAAAATTTTCAAGAATTATATTCTGAGGCTCAGACCAAAGGGAGGATTTGTCCTCATAATATGATTTTTGAAAATTTTGTTCTGTAACATCGCTAATATTCAACTGAAGAAGTTTACAATTCTTTGACTTAAAGCTGATGGAAGCAGATTAAAAAATCTAATGATTAAATAAAATCTAAGCGGAAAGGCATAAAACTCCTTACCCTTGTCTATTGCTTTTTTCATTCGCTCTACTCCGTCTTTTGTCTCAAGTAAAAAAGGCATACTAAACTCATTTTTATTTGTCAATTCACTTTTTATAAACCCCGGTAAAATTGTGATGACTTTTATGCCATAAGAGTTGTATTTATACCGCAGACCTTCTGCATATGCATTCAATGCCCGCTTCGATGATGAATACACTTTAGAACTCGGCATAGAAAAAAGAGAGGCAAGAGATGAGATAAAAACGATTGTACCGCTTTTTTGCACGCGTAATTTTGGCAAAAGCACTTCAAGTATCGCATGATTTGCAAGCACATTCACATTATAAAGGTTTTGAAATTCATCTATTGTAGGAATACTGCCTGTATGTCCTAAGGATATTCCGGCATTAAGTATAAGTAAATCAACAACCCCTATAGATTTTATTTGCTTTTGCAGCTGATAAAAATCAGTTACATCACAAACAATTAGAGTAATACTCTTACATTTTTGACTCAGTTCTTGTTGAAGTTTTTGAAGTTGTTCTTCTCTACGGGCAAGTAAAATAAGTTCTACATGTAAAGCAGCATATTGACGGGCAAACTCTGCACCGAGGCCGGAACTTGCACCTGTTATTAAGATTTTCATCTTAAAAGTTATACAATCCTAATCATAGACGGCTTAGCATTGACAAAATCAAGTGCTTCAAGCTCACTTATCATAGTTTGAATATTTTTTTCCAAAGCAATATGTGTTGAAATAAGAAGATTTGCACTCTCATTTTCACTTGGTCTTTGTAGCATTGTTTCTATAGAAATGTTATGTTCTTCAAAAATTTTCGTAATTCTTGCAAGAACACCGGCTCTGTCTGACACGTTCACTCTCAGATAATATTTTGACTCAATATTTTGCGTAGCTTTAAGTGTCAGCTGACTTCCTTCCATAGGTCTATTAAAGCCAAGCATAGGTGTTGATTTTCCACTTCTTGCAATATCTATAATGTTGGCTACAACAGCAGAAGCAGTTGCATCACCACCCGCACCAGGACCATAGTAAAGTGTTTCACCCACTTTATCACCCACCACAGAGATGCCGTTCATCACACCATCTATTTTTGCTATCATCTCATTTTCATCCAACAAACAGGCATGCACACGAAGCTCAACTTCGTTTTTATCTTTTTTTGCAATGCCTAAAAGTTTGATAGCATACCCAAACTCTTTTGCAAATGCTATATCTTCTTGCGTGACATCTTGTATGCCTTCTATAAGAATATCTTCAGGCTTGGCATCAATTCCATAAGCAATAGAAGCTAAAATAAGTAGTTTGTGCGCAGCATCATAACCACCCACATCAAAAGTTGGATCGGCTTCTGCATAACCTAATTCTTGAGACTCTTTTAAAATGGCATCATACGCTACACCCTCATTTGTCATTTTGGTCATCATATAGTTACATGTACCATTCATAATTCCCTTAATAGACTCTATATGATTAGCAGAAAGCCCATCACGAAGTGCACTAATTATAGGAATACCCCCGGCAACACTTGCTTCAAACTCAAAAGCTTTATCTTGTGCAATTTCTTGAAGTTCGTAACGGTGATAGGCTAAAAGTGCTTTATTTGCCGTAACAACAGCTTTTCCTGATTTAAGTGCACGTTTTACCACTTCAAATGGCTCTTCTACGCCACCCATAAGTTCTACGACAATATCAATCTCTTTATCATTCAAAATATCATCAACATTGTCACTCAGTTGTATATCTAAACCTCTCTCTTTGTTAAGGTTTTTTACTACACCGCTCTTCACAACAATATCAACACCTGCACGTGCAGAAATCACATCAGCATTGTCTTTTAAAATCTGTGCTACACTCGTTCCGACTGTGCCAACACCGATTATTCCTACTTTTATCATCTACTCACCCTTACTGTTGCAGTCAAACTGCTTGAGAAATTCTTTAATATTTCTTGCTGCCTGACGAATACGATTATCGTTTTCTATAAGAGCAATACGAACATATCCCTCACCGTATTCACCAAAACCTATTCCCGGAGAAACTGCGACACCAGCCTCAAGTAATAAACGTTTTGAAAATTCTAATGAACCTAAATGTGCAACACATTCAGGAATTTTAGCCCATGAAAACATTGTTGCCTCATTTTTTTGTATAGGCCAACCCGCACGGCCGAAAGCTTCTATAAGAACTTCCTGACGATGATTGTATTTGTTTGTAATGTCACTTACACATGTTTGATCACCATTAAGTGCAACAGTAGCTGCCACTTGAATAGGTGTAAACATCCCATAATCAAGCCATGATTTTATTTTTTGCAAAGCACCTATAAGTTTTGGATTTCCCACAAAAAAGCCAACACGCCAGCCTGCCATATTGTAAGATTTTGAGAGTGTAAATGATTCAACTGCCACATCTTTTGCACCAGGAACACTCATAATTGAAGGTGTCTTATATCCATCAAAAGTAATATCACCATAAGCAATATCTGAAATAACATAAAATCTTTTCTTTTTCGCCATTGCGACAAGACGTACATAAAAATCTGGTGTTACAGTTGCCGTTGTAGGATTATGAGGAAAGTTTACTAAAACATATTTTGGTTTTGGAGAACTCTCTTTAAAAACTTTTTCTAAATTGTAGAAAAATTTATCTTCATCAAGTCTGTAATACTCATCAAATTCTATGCCGAACTTAATAACATTACCACCAGCGAGAATAAAAGAGTATTCGTGAATCGGGTAGGTAGGGTCTGGAACAACCGCAACATCGCCTGGATTTGTAATAGCGTATGTTAAGTGTGCATATCCTTCTTTTGAACCCATCGTAGCTACACATTCAGTTTCTGGATCTAGTTTACAATCATAACGACGTTCATACCAGTCTGCTATTGCTTGGAGTAGTTTTGGAATACCTCTTGAAACTGAATATCCATGTGTTTTTGTTTTTTGGGCCGATTCGATAAGTTTATTTCTTATATGTTCTGGTGTTGGTCCATCAGGATTACCCATAGAAAAATCTATAACATCTTTTCCAGCATGGCGTTCAGCCATTTTTATATCATTTACTTCCGCAAATACATACTTTGGAAGTCTTTCAACTCTATTAAATTTAAACTCATCAAACATTTGTTAGCCCTCTAAAATAATTACTGCTATTTTAGCGAAAAATTATTAGAATAAAGTTACTTAAACAAACTACCTAGACCCTTTTGGAGAGAGTAAAAGCTCATCTTTTACATTTTTGAGTGTATAAAGATCTGAAATTTTCATATATTTTGCATTTTTGGGCATACGAAGGCTTAGGTATTTATATATTTTATCTCGTTTGAGTATCTTTAAAAGATGCAAAGATGCATCATAATAAGCGATGTATGGATACCATCTATTTCTACGTGAGCTTCTAATTTTCAAGCTTCTAATTTTTGAGACATTAAACCAGTGTGCATATAACGAACGCTTGAGTCGCAGTTCTTCATCAGGATGCAATGCTTTAACATCTAAATGAGCATTACCGATATCAATTGTATATGTCCACTCTTTTGATCTATCTTTTTCAATATCTACAATATTACAACCACTTTTTTGTAGTTCATGTTGCAGTATCAAAGGGTCTGTCGCATATTCTGATGTTAGATTTATACTCCATGTAAACTCAGATGCATCAAAATTTGAAGCTGTTGTCACATAACGATAATAACCAATATCTCGTAAGCTGTCTTCCATAATTTTTACAAAAAATATAGGAAAACCACTTGTCTTAAAATTGAGTCTAAATTCCTGAGGCGACTTAAAAAAAAGATTAAGCAAGCCATTACTTTTAAGTGTTTGTATTACTTTTACAGCATTTACTCTGTCTTTTATATAAAAAGAACTTTTGGGATCAAAAATAACGTTGATAAAATCTTTGTTATCTTTATAAGATTTTTTACTTAAAAAACTTTTTATCTTTGTTGTAAGCAGATCGTCTTGAACCTCATCAGCAAAAGCCAGATGAAAAAAAAGCGTTAATAAAACTATCGCTTTTACCATGCATTGCCTCTATTTAACTTTTTAAATTCATCTAATGTTAATTTTGTTACTTTTGAATCTTTATAAAGCAATCGTAAGGTTTTTTTAGAATTAAATTTTTTCTTTTCTCCATCGGTAATAGTATCAATATAACCATGCCCAAATATCAATAGCCATGCTTTATTTGGATCTAAATCAAATTCTCCTAAAAAAGTTTTTTGATTCTTTTGATTTGTCTTTTCATCTATATATCCAAGCCATACTTTTGATCTTGCAATAATTTTAAAACTTTTTTGAATACTTTTTTGAACTTTTGGGGTACTTGGAATTTTAGCAATACTTTTGAGTGTAGTATTTTCATCCATAGAACTATTTTTATCTGTAATACTGCCATTAACATCAGTTTTTACACAATTCACATTTTTCTTACCATCTTCAATAATCTGCGTATTATTATTTGTTGTATTTGCCTTATTCGCATATTCTATCGTATAAAAAAGAGCTGCCAAGAAAAGAAATATTACGATAATAATATACAAAATCGTAAACTTTTTCCTCTTTTTGGGTGCTATAAAAATCCCATCTTCTGTTGTCTCTTGGGCTGGCATTTTTTCTTCATAATACGCAATGCCGGCTTGTTTAAGCTGACTTAAATCAACATTATATTCTCTTTGTAAGATGGAAAGAAAACCCACAAAATGA
>Ga0256829_1002041_pt1 | contig 15557 bp, 24 predicted proteins | sample 131447metaG_FD_185979 | JGI IMG/M metagenome (GOLD analysis project Ga0256829, IMG submission 185979) | Hydrothermal vent microbial communities from Lau Basin, Pacific Ocean - 131-447 | ecosystem: Environmental > Aquatic > Marine > Hydrothermal vents | place: Pacific Ocean: Lau Basin | collected...
ATTATAAAATAAATCATCAAAATTATAGTCAAGTGTAGAGTAACTTATCATAAGATTTATTACTTTTGTATTAATAGCTTCCTGAAGAAATTTTGATTTTTTATTTCCTCCTGTACCTATCCATCTTAACCCGTCCTTATCTGGATGTGAAAAAATATCAAACGAAAAATCAATAACACTTCTTCCTTCTAATTTTGCAACTACATCTGGCTTAACAGAAATTGCACCTAATAATGACCCAAGACCGTGTGAAAATGTACTTAGTTGTTTTTTTGATTTGCCTAATTTCGTAAGATTTTTAAGATGTTCTATAGTAGTAGCATGATAAGCTATAGCATTTCTACCATAACCTAATGCTTTAGTTACTTTATCTGCTAAAGGCAATCTACTCTGCGACATTAACTCCGCAATACTTCTATTATAACTAGCCTTTTCTGCTAAAATAAAGTTCTTAAATTTCATAATAATTATTAAAAGTCTATTTTTCTTTTTGAATTTGATGGTCCTGACTTAAATTCGATAGAACCTTTTCCTAGTTTTCCAAGCATTTTTATAATAGTGTTATTATTGGAATTTGCTTCTTTTTGTTGAGCGTATGAGTCAATTGCCCAAGTTTGTGTGTCGTACGCATTCAACAGTTTAATAACCTCATCACTATCAACCTTTGCCTTAAATGTAGCAACAATACCATTTGCTTTATATTTTGTACTTTCTGTTATCATTTCTTTAAATGTCATTATATGTCCTTTTACTTATTTATATATTTATTTGAAAATATTTTTTTTACTTCCTGGTTATATTTAATATTCTTTTACTATGAAACTCATTTGTAAATAATTTACCAGCTCTTAAAGATTTATAATCTTCAGCCAAATATCTATTAACTATTATACCTTTGTTATTTTTATCATTAATTTCTAAGTAATATTCTACCTTACACTATCAGATAATGTTTTAATATATTCATACTGTGCTAGTACATCACCTATTTTGAGTTTGACATTAAAATTCCCCTAGAATAATATCTTCTGCATTATCTATTTTAATTTTTGAAATTTTTTTATTTAATCTAACTATTTTTCTTCTGATTATTTTTCTTTCTTTTTCATTAGAATGTTTTAATTTATTTTCAAAATATTTGATTTTTAGATTGAAAGATTTTAATTTTGCTTGATACTGATTCATCGAAAAATTATCACGATATGTTCTATAAATATCAAATGGATACCATATTCTAACATCATAACGCAGGTTATTTTTACCATTATGTTCTAATGAATTATCAAATAACATCACATTTTTCTCGTCTATTATATTTGTCTTGCACTTCTTTTTTAATATCAAAATCGTCGCTCATAATATGTAAATCCTTATCTTTATCTAAATAAGCAATAATGCCACCACTAGATGTGGTGGATAAAAATGTTTTCACAATTTCGTACATTACTTAAATTCTTTTGCTGATTCTAGCATTAACATTGCTCTTTCTAAATCATCTGTTGATGTTTTATCATTTCTTAATTCGTTAAATCTTGGATGAGAAACAGCATAATAATCATTACCTCTTCCTTGAGTTAAATCATTACCTTCGATTTCCATTACAACACCAATAAGTTCATCTCTTCTTGAATTAAAATCTGCTAATTGGTCATCAGAAAACCCAGAAACGGACCCTCTTATCAATTTATCATCAGTTTCGTACATCATAGACCCAAAAGTTTCTTCCCTTTTTGTGCCTTTTTTCCCTTCAATAAATCCTGTTATTCTAACATCTAATTGAAATGCAATTTTCATTTTTAATTGTCCTGTGCTAGTCCCGTCTTTAAACAACATATCAAAATCTTTTAATATAGCACCTTCCAATCCTTCATGCATTTTTTCCGATGTAAAATCTGTTGCTTCTTTAAGATTATTTACTATTTTGTGTTCTATTACTCGAATACTATCATCATTTAACGATTCAACAATTTTTTTAAGAGTTTCAAATCTATTTTTGTATGTAATTTTGGGTGGATTTTTCTTATCTTTCAATCCAGCCGCTGTATAATCTTCTGGTGTAATAAAATCCCATACTTCATATACAATATTATCGTGAGGCACATCTAAACTATTAATAAGACCATTACCAATGCTTCTTGGTAAAATAAACTCTTTTCCGTCTTTTTTAGCCTTATTATAGTTATTTTGTAGTTTTTCTGCAATATTTGTACCATTTTTGGCATCTTCTTTAATAATTTTAGGAAGAATTCTATCCATAATTTCATCATTAGAAATAACGGTTAATTCGCCTGTCAAGTACCCATCTTCATTCATTTTAGATAATGTCTTTTCTATTTTTGGGTACGAATACATTTCTCCACTTCTTGATATAGCTTCTGTATGATCATTGATTTTTGAAATTTCACGATATGTTCCATCAGCTTTAAGATTAATAATAGCAGGAAATGTGATTTTTGATGCAGTACCTTTTTTAAGTTTACCATCAACCGTTTTGTCAGTCGTGTATATCCCACATCTCATATAAACTGGTTTTGTAATAAGACCTTTGAATACTTTATTGATATTTGAACGACCCATATTAATTCTTAAATCTCTGTTAATAATTTTTTCTATAATAATAGCATTTGTTTCTGACATTGCTTCTAAAGTATTTTCTAACAAACCAATAGCATCATTACCAGTCACTTTTCTTGTTGCTAAATTATTTTCTAAAATATCTAAGCCCCATTCTAAAGTATTTGTGTTTTCTGGTGAACCTGCGTGTATATTTTTCATAGATACTCCGTATGTGAAAGCAACACGATCATATGCCATTTTAAGAACTCTTTTAAGTAACTCATTGTCTTTATATTTTTTAAGTACATCTATTTTATAGTTAGACCCATTTTCTAAGTTCAACTCTTCAATTATATCGTAAATCATTATTTAATCCTTTATTTTATATTATAACACATTAACTATATCAAAGTGTAGTACTTCAAAAAAACTTTCCTATGCAGGTATTACAACAAATATTCATCTAGATTTTGACAAATATAAGGAGCACAATATCCGTCATCTGTCATCTTTTTGTATTTTTTTTGATTTTCTTTTGTTATTTTTTTAATTTTTAGATCTGGTGAGGATATATCAATAACAACTTCACCAATTTCTGGATACCATTTTTCTATAATAGCATCAAGCATATCGTCAGAATATTTTAGCCACCCATTCCACTCAGAGGTTGGAATCTTCCAGTAGTACTCGTCTAACATTCTGGCTAAAAAAACTGTTTTATTAGTACAATCACTAGCTTGAACATAAATATACATACCTTTTTTAAGAGTACTAAGAAGTTTCTCTTGATATAATTTTTTTAATAATTGTTCTGTTTCTTCTATTTTTTTATCAATTTTCACACTATATCCTTTATTTTTCTACACCTTAATAATAAAAAGTGTTAATATTTTACTCAAAGTCCTAATATATTAGTTACTATAATTTCAACATCTGTAATATTCTTATCTACTAAAAATTGACATTTATCTAATACTTTAATGTTTATAATATTACCATCAATAAGCGCTATATTAAGACGAATAACATTTAATACAATAGTATCATTTTTAGTATATACTTCATATAATACAACTTCTACATCTTTAACGACTTCGACTTCAACTTCAACTTTTGTAAAAAAAATTAAACATTTTATATCCTTTTTGTTTATGTAATATTATAACATAATATATATAAAAAGTAACTTAAATTAGATATTTTTACTAACTAAGCGAAGAAATAGTAAATTCGCATCTTTCTCCGAAATGCTTATTTAATAGTTCTGTGAAAATATGATTATTTGATGACATTTCAAACATAGTTAAACTTGATTTGAGTTTCATAGTATCAACAGGACCAAATACTTCTTCAACATTGACATCTTTTATCAACTCGCAACATTCAAGTAGTCTATTATATAATACTTTATCATTTATATATGCTTTAATTTCGTTATTTTTAAGAGAATATAATCTTGCCGTATAACTATTACCTAACCCTTCTATTTGAGGAAAGATAAACCACATCCAATAGGTTTCTTTTTTTCTGTTTTTAAGTTCTTGTAATACTGTTTCATAAACGGATTCTTGTGCTTCTATAAATCTTTTCATATTATATCCTTTATATGTCTCATTTTTTTTTTTTTGGAAGTGTAGTAGTGTTTACTTATATAATTTACCAATTAAGTTTTTCCACACCAAAATATTTTAATGAACTATCCCAATAATCAGCATAAAGACTTTTGATTAACATATGGTTGGTAATAGCAGATTCTATTTCATTTACTAACCATATTTCCATTGAATACTCTAAAGCAGTTCTAAGTTCTTTCTGAACTTTATTAATTTGTTCTGATGTCATTTTCTACTCCGCATCACTAAAATTAACTGTTTCTTTTATTTGTTGATGAGAAGCACTGTCAAGAGTGTAAAAAGAACTATGAAACTCAATTATAGGTAACTCCTTAAGAGTATTTAACAATTCAGCACTCATATCTGCTCTATATCGCTTGATAAGGTCAAATGCTTGTAACGACTCTGTATCTTCATCATCTTGCACCATATATTTAACATCTTTGATTAAGTCTGGATTAAGCAAGATTTGAGCAGCAATTAATCTTCTGTTACCATCAAATACGACTAATTTTCCGTCTCTGTGAATACCATTAAGAGGCTCAATAGGACTAAAACCATTAACACTCATAGCACGACATAGATTAATAATATCCTCATTCACAAGATAGTATTCTGCCATCACCTCGAGTTTTTCCTCTAAATCAATATGATCTAATTTCCTTTGAAACCTTTGTGATAATCTTGGAGATTTTTCCCATGCTTCCATATATTCAATACCTTCATTTTTTAAGTAGGTTAATGCCTTTTTTGTTTATATGTAATATTATAACATAATATGGATAAAAAAGAACTTAAATAAAGAGATTATTGATTATTTTGAGGAGGGTGTAAAGTTTTATTAAATGTGCCTGCATTCATTTTCATCCATGCTAATAACCCTAGAGTAGCTCCAATGAAAATAAGAAAAGCACCGATATAATCGCCACTAGCGACCCCTAGCATAAACCATATCACATCCGCTAGCATATATACCATGACAGACTTATGAATATTTCCTTTATATGTGAAAAACGCGCCGATAATTAAAAGAATACCACCAATGGTAGCAAAACTAATCATTATTTTCCTTCCCAAGGAATAAATTGAATCCATTTTTTATTATGTTCGAATGAATATTTCCATGAAGGGTTATGGATAAGTTTATCACCAAAAATTGTATATACTTTCAATGTATTTCTTGGAAACTCTGTACTTAAAAACCCTAGACATTTGTTAATGGTAACACCTTTATCTGCAATATCATCTACCAAATAAATAACATCATCCTCTTTAATTCCTGCATTTTTCATCATAGAAACTACTTTAGATTCATTAGAAGTTCCATCTAATCTTTGATAATCTAAAATACTGAGAGGAACATTACATTGATTGCTCAAACGAACACCTAATGGCAACCCACCCCTATAAGGCGTAACTATATGAACTTCATACCCAATATCCCGCTCTTTTTTTATTAATTCTGCTACTTGACCAACTGCATAATCAAAATCACTATACTCGAAATATACTTTATTATTTTTCATGTACATTTTAATTTCCTTTTTGTTTATATAATAAAGATAAAAAACTTAAATATATTATACTTGCTGTTCAACAATACTATTAATAAATGGTTTGTATCCGCCATTGTTAGTGTATTCCACTAATTTTTTATACATATTCGAATCGGAAAATTCGGAAGTAATACCGTCACTAAGAACAATATCTACTAATTTGAATTTTGCAAAATCCAAATCACTTCTAAACGATTCTGCATATCCTGTTGTTGTTTCGTGTACTCTTACTGAGAAAACTTCAACGCCCTTTTCACCATTATTAAATTCTGTAGCGTTGATAATTTTATCAATAACATATAAAAACATCAACGAATATGCTTCTGCACTTGGCGAAACCGGCATTTCCACCCATCTATCCGAGTTTTCTTTCATAAATGATTTAAACTCTACGCTTTCTTTTGTCCACATAGAATAAGCATGGTCAAATCCATCAATGAAATCTTTGATAGTTCCTTTCATTAATCCAAAATCCATCACCATTTGCCCGTTATCTAAACCGTTAGCAGTAAAAAATAATTCTACAACATACGAGTGACCGTGAATGGAATGTTTACATCTTTCTGAGCTACAATTTCTAACAATATGTGCTCCTTCAAACTTGAATAATTTTCTTATAATCATATTTTTCCTTTTTGTTATAATGTATTATAACTATTTTTTACTTAATTTTTTTATAATAACTTAAATTTTTAAACTAAGTTGAGGCACACCAGCGCCGTTTCTAGCATCGTAAGAAGGCCCAGCTCCAAGTGTAAAATATTTTGCGTTTTTTATAAGATCCGACCCATTTTTTATAAAAAGAGAGTTATATGTATTTTTATTGATAAATAAAATACCTTTAAAATTATCGGCATTTTTATATAAATCAAAATATTCTGCTTGAGCATATTTATTATAATTATCCACATCTATTTTTTTACCGTCAAATACTTTTGCCCATAATTTTTCACCATATTTGTTTTTCATAATGCCTTCTAAAGCATTTCCAATTAGTTTATCTATGGTTTTAATTTTATCTGGATTGTCAGAAAGAAAACCATTCAATGATTTTAGTTCCTTTCCTGTAAAACTAAATCCTTTAGCAGTTTTAACAGTATATCCTACCATTTCTAAATCAGATCTTAGTTTCATCAAAATAGTTGGAGCACTACCGTATCCATACATTGCTGATTCCATTCTAGCTTGCGTACTTTTTACTTCAATTTCTTCCCCATTGATTTGTAAATCTCCTTTATTTGCTTTAGAAACTTCTTTTGATAAAAATGTTAATAATACTTCACCAGGACCTACTGTTGTATTAGATAATTTTGATTGCATAAGTTTAGGAAATAATTTTTCTAATATAGTCTTATGTTTTGAGTTACAAATTTTTAAAATATTTGTCGGAGTTCCATTTATTAATGGTTTAACATTTTTAATAATTTTTCCACTCGTTAAATCTGTCATAAATGATTCAGCGTTTTCAAAATTACTTTTAGAAATAACTGCCATAACACTATCAAATAAACCCGGCGATTTGAGTAAATCAGATTCCAATAAGTAGCTGTTTAATAAATTTTCAAATTTCTTTTCGTTTAATACGAAAAATACTCTTGAAATAACTGCGTAATCTTTAATGGTTTTCAATACAGATTCAATGCTATCTTTCATATCTGCAACAGAAAGACCTTCATTCATTTGTTTGAATAATCCCATGACTTCTTTAGATTCTTGTTCTGATAAACTCTTGGTTACTTCTTTATATTTTACATAATCACTAAATTTCATTTCTCATGTCCTATTTTATATTATTTATAAAATCACTCAAATACTTAAACTTAATTAAGCATTTGTTAAAACACTATTCCTTATTGCTTCGTCTTGAAAATCACCACCATAACATTCTGTTGTAAATGCACCATTTGATGATTTTGCTCCACGAAAACTTTCACAACCGTGAACTAGATTAAATAAACCAACATATACGGAATCTGTTTCTGCGACTTTTGAAACCTCATCATATAACATTTGAGCCAAATCTTCTTGCAAGAAAAATCTTTGTGAAACCCAATCAGCAACTCTTTGAAGTTTAGAAATACCAAGTACATTTTTATCTGGGATATAAGAAATGATTGCGTATGATTCTTCTCTTGCTAATGATGAAAATGTAATAAAATGATGGCTACAATTGCTTATAATATCTATTTTCTTGGTGATAGGAATTTTTCTTGTGCTTGTATTAGGGAAACTCGCTAGTCTAGGTTTTACTGCCCATCTCCCACTACCTAATTCACTGTCGTCGTGTGTGCCGTCACCACACCATACTTTAGCAATCCTACCAGGAGTTCCGATATTACCATCATCTGGAACTTCCATAACATTATCATCATTAAGGTCAATTTTCATAGCTTTGAATGCTTCTGTAAGATGAAATTGCGTAAGTGTTCTCATAATAAAATGTGCTTGATCTGAAATTGATTGAGTGTCGAATACATTTCCATTTGGTGCAAAATCATCAATAGCTTCATATTCTTTCAAATATTTTTGAAAGTTAGTATATCTTTTATCAAATCTTTCTTTAATAAATTTTTTCTGTAAATTTGTTAATTTACTTTTAGTGTTATCCATATTAATTTCCTTTTGTATAAATTCTTTTTGTTCATCTGTAAGTGCCATTATTTTATAACCTCCGAACCATTTTCGCCATCTTCATCTACAATACATTTGTAAAGATTGAACTTTTCTATGAGCTCTATACAAATCATCTCACATGATTGTGAACCTAATGAATGTGTTCTTAATTTTTCATCATAATAAGTATCCCTTAAATAATCAAGTATATCTCTTTTAAGCATAATAAATTCCTGATCTCTGTCACCGTGTGATACTTCGTAATAAGCAGTGACATTAAATGTATGACGATGCAAAACTTTTAAAAAGTCTACTTCCTCAATTGGACAATTATACCAAGCGTGTGTACCGTCAAACGAGAGTTTAGCAAAAACTAATTGTTTATATTTCATATATATTTCCTTTTGTTATATGTATTATACAATAATATTATTTAATTTCCTTAATAATTTTAGCTATTGTATTATAATATTTATCATTATAAGATTTAATATTTTTATCGGATTTCATTAAAAATTCTATCTTTTCAACAATATCATCTATATCATCGTATAGTAAATCACTATCATTTTCTAATAATTCTGGGTGCGATAAAGAATTAGGACATAATGGATAAGTACCATATTCAATCGCTTCAACAACGCAATATCCAAATGTTTCTTCTATTGTATTTGTTGTTAGCATTACTTTTGATTCCGCAATTTCTTTATGATATTCCTCTTTAGTAAGATTATATTTTATAGTAATAATACCTTGTTCCTCTAATGCCAATGCATAATCTACTAACCATTGTTTATTAGATTTAAAAGAATCCCTAGATGTTGTAACAACAATTTCCCAAGTAGGATGTAATCGTTTCAAAACAATAGCAATATCTAATGATATGTTTGGTCGTTTCTCATAATCAAATCTATTTGGTAATATAATTTTATCCTGTTTGATAATATCATCAAATGTATGATAAGAATCTTTGAAAACAGGATTACCGGTAACAACAATCTTATCTTGTAATATTTGATTGTCTTCTGGTGTTGACAAATTAAATCTTTTTTTAGTGATAACATTTTTATGATGTTGAGTCCCGACAAATACTTTATCGTTAGACATAATCCAACCTAATTCTGTATATTTTTGATAATCTTGTGCTATTTGAAATGCGTCTTCATCTATATAAGATGCTGCGTGTAAGAAAGAGTATATTTTTACTTTTACTTTATTCATATCTGCCATTAATCTTAATGACTCTAATCCCCAAAATTCTGTATCCCCAAAGAAGAAAATATCCGTATCTTTAATTTGATTCGTATGAAAGAGTTCTGCTATTTTAATCATTTGAGAGTTTTTATAAGCAATAGTACTATTAATATCTAAAAAAGTACCTACTTCTACTGTATCAGTTAAAGCATTACCTTCTATGGTAATAACATTAAAACCTGCTTTAGTAAATTCTTTAGGAAATTCTGTAAACCATTGCTGTGTATAACGCTCGACGAGCGGTTCTATAGGTATGTAATAAATATTTTTCATATGTTACCCTTTATACTATTGTATCTAAATCGATGGTTTTATCATTCAAAAATTCCTCTGGGAGTGTAGAATATAATGATTCTAATGATGTGCTTAATACATCATTATGTTTATTATGAAATTTAAAGCTATCCGTTTCTTTAAGTTTCCAAATATCTGTTGATGTAACATTTAAAACAATATGAATATTTGTTGGAACATCAAAATTAATTTCTTTCACTTCTAATGTAATATAGAAGAATTTTTCTAAAATGGATAATTTATCAATCACTTCATTGGACGGGTTATCAGATGTAACATATAAATGTCTTACTTTCTGATATTTTGATAACAACTTATCCGTTTTTTCAATAACAGCGTCTAATTCTGACTCATCCATAAAAAAAGACGGTAACCCTTTATGTTTTCCTTCTACTTCTGTACCTATTTTCATTATATTCCTTTATAATTTGTATTTTGCTATAACTATTTTATTTGTTTTTACTTCTATTTCTAAATCTGTGGATTCTATAGTATCCGGTGTATTTGATAAAATACCATCAAAAACCTTCTGATGTAGTATATTAGCATCCACATCATACCATTTTTCCTCTAAAATTAAATCCATATCCCACTCAAATGTATCCTCTATTGTTATTTTAATGTATTTATCAAATTTTTCTTTAATAAATACAGAACTAGATATAAAATCATTATCAAAAATATCTTCAAATAAAAAGTATTTTTCATCAGAATCAAATAATCCTTTTTGAGACGGAAATAATTTATACATATCGTCTTTCTTTTGTTGATGCAAATCCTCTAAAAAATTAGGTTTTCTGTTCATATCAATACTATAAAATTTTAATTTGAAATTTAAAAGTTTTTCTTTATTTTTAGCTATTCTATTCAATATTTTATGGTCTTTATGCAAATCCATAGATGTTGTAACATAAACAGTATCAACCTTTGATGCATTAAATGGTACGCCAAAATAACATTTAAAATTAAATTTTCTACCGGTGTTTAATGCTTCTATTTTTCTTTCTTCCGTAATATCGAAGAAGTAATATACTTCATCAATATCGTGTAATATACTATAACAGCCAATTAATTCATCATCAATATGTGGTGCTAAGATAATATTCATTGAAGACCTTTGAAGGTTTTATATTCAGTATCGTTTAAATATTCTGGACTTATTTTAATATCTCTCATTTCTAAATATGTAAAAACATCATTTGTATTCCAATCAAAAATAGGGTATAAAAATTCTAAATCGTATAAACCTCTAGGATTGTATGATGACATATATCCTCGATTTTGCTCTTCTCCATTAAGCACTAAATTGCTAGATTTGGAAATTCTTTCATTTTCATCAGCTCTTGTACCATCTATCTGCATTGTTAAATTTTTAGAGCGAATAAATTCTTTCATATTCAAAGGATTAACAATAGTGATATTAGCATATTTAGATACTGTACCGTATAAAAACTCTAATGTTTCATAATATACATCCGTGGTACCAGCACTGTTGTGTTTAGATTTATCAAATATTTTTTTAGGATTATGCACGATTGTTAAATTATTATCCATACCCATTTCATTTAATACTTCTAATGTAAGGTTATGTACTGCTACACTATCTTTGCCACCAGAATGACCCACAAAAATCTTATCTACATTAAAAATATATTCTTTAATTCTTTGTTTAGCTTGATTTATTTTTTCTATCATTTATTTCCTTTTTATAGTGTATAATACTATATTTTTACTTAATTTAGTGTTTTCCGATACAGATACGGTAAAATCCTCCCAAGAATGGTAATAAGTTGGTAGATCTGCTAACTTATTACCATTCTTCCTCATCTAATGAAACTATTTTTTTATTTTCAAAATCTTTTACTGTTTCAACGATATTAATATTACCAAGTTTAATATCTTTAAGTGTTAAATACATAAACTCTCTAATTCCTGGTTTCATATATTCTTCATATGATTTACATTTGTACAGAGTATTAATAGCGTGTCTTAACGGTTTATTGTTAATAGCTCGAAATTCACCTGTACTATATTCGTCTAATAGTTCAAAAAATTTAACTAATTCTATACCCCAATGTAAAAAATCTGATACAGAAGTACAATTCAGATATGCAATTGCTCCCTTTCTTTCTCCGTATTCCTCTAATAATTCTTTAGATAATCTTAGTTTATCATCTCTATAAGGTGAAAATATATTACGGAATTTATCAATATCAGATATATCATAATAAGGAAAATGCTTTTCTAGTAATGGGCCAAATTCATCCCTAACATCATTTAAATGTTCGTATACAGTATTTGTTAAATCCCTACCCAAATTACAAGTCTTTAATTTAATATGACCTCTATGTTTAGTATTTTCTGTAAATCTACCATATGTGCTACAAGAAGTTCTGGATGTACTATCAAAAGTGTAATGAACATCATTATCCTCCCCAAAAAATGTAGGGTTAATAGCGTATAATGGTGCTACTTTGGTAGGACCACCAACACCTAGAAAGTGAATAGTTTTTCTTAATTTAGCAGGTGCAGCAGTTAAATCCTTTGGAGCTCTGCAATATAAATCTATAAGATCAAAATAATTAGTAATACCTGACATACCCATAGATAACCCACCAATTAATTCATAATACCTTTCTCGTTCGTCTTCCGGAAGTTCCTCAAATACTGAAAATAATCCTCTAGCATACTCTTGATAATCTTCAAATTTTGAACCTTGAATAATTACTAAAATTTTTGATTTTACTTCTTCTTTAGGTAGTTTAGCAATAGCTTGACACTGATCTAAAACATTAAATCCTGACTCCCTTCCAACATCATATAACAATTCTCTAACAAAATATTTAGCACTATGATTTAATGACATAGAAATATTTTTGTTTTTTTGTGATTCATCCACCATAATAGGCATCTTATCGAAACTCATAGAGTGTGTACTGTATTTAGCTTGTCTTTCATAAATACCTTGTTTACCTGCTTCATCTACTTTAATACCTAAGGTAATTTGTTGTAGTCCGCCGGAGTCCGCGTGTATCATTATAGGTTCCTCTAGTTTAGATAACTCCATAATTACTTTTGCTTCTTTTTGTTCTGTAAGTGCATTCCATAACATACCTAAATCACAATTTTTACTTTTATGTTTAAGGTGATATATAACATCTTGCACAAATGCTCTGTATTCCGGTAGGTCCAATTTTTTAGAATTGTTTAGAATAGCGTTAATTCTAGCAAAACTTAAAACTGCAGACTCGATAGTAGTGTGTTTTATCATTTGATTCCTTTTTTTTAAATGTTTCTAATATACTTTATTTATCATTTACAGAAAGTAATTATACTCCCCTCAATGCCTCATAAATTCTAATATGCAATCTATCGGAATATCTGAACCCATTATCCGCAGCAAATTCATATACTGCTTGAGCATTTGATTGTATTTCTTCTGATGTTTCGCCTAATGGCATACAATATACAATACCAAATGTTGGTACTTGATGTAAAAATTCATATACTTCCTGTGATTGCTCTTTTAATGATTTAGCACTAAGAACAAATTTAAAATACGAACCGGATGTATTTCTTAAATATTGATTAACTACTTCTGGTTTCCATCTTTTATTTTTATCTTCACCAGAACTTGCCATTTTAACACTCATAGAAAATGAAACATCTTTATAGACGCTGTATTTATCAAAGTCTATATGTTGAGTACCATTTGTTTCAAAATAAATTTTATGGCCTCTAGATACAAAATATTCTAACGCACCGATTAATACGGGGTCAGAATGATGTAACAGTGGTTCACCACCAGTAAATACCAAGTCAGGTTTTTCTGAATTTCCTTCCGTACGAACAGTATAATGTTCTAATATAGCGTCTATAAGTTCTTGTGCACTATCATAATATGTCCAAGTATGTTTGAAATGTTTTGCGTTGACTGCGTGTATAGAATCACAACCTGTGATTACTGTTTTTTTATCTAAGGCGGATGTCATAGTACAACCAAAACCTTTGCAAGTTAAATTACATCCACCAGTTCTGATGAATATACTAGGCACTCCCATACGAATACCTTCTCCTTGTAATGTTCCTCTTGATTTTCCATTAATTACTTCGTCTCCAAAGATTTCGTCTATTGCGACCGACATTTTTATCCTTTATTTTTTAATTGTTAATTGTTAATTGTTAATTGTTAATTGTTATATTATAGTAAAATTTTACTTAATCTTTTCTATATTTAGAAACCTAATAGAGGCTAACACCAAAGAATTTTTCTTTAACAATGATAAGGACAGTATTCAAGAATTAGAAAAATATTTAGCAGATACACGATCCGCTAAATATTTTGAATTATATACTGGTAGAAACGGTATTAAAATTAAAGGCAAAGATACTAAATATAAAAAATTATTAAATTTAATTTATGATGTTGAGTGTACCAATGAAAATCCTGAGAATTGTTATTAAAATACTCTAAGTGCAGTTTTAATTTTATTTGACTAAATTAAATGTTGCACTTATCTATAAACAACAATTCTGGATATTTTTCCTTTATTATTAGCATAATTTCATAGATTGAATTCTCAACATAAAAAACAATATATTCTTTATTATTTGAACCTACAAGTTCTGCTTCCGATTCCATTAATGTTTCTATGATTAAACTTTCATTAAAATAATTTTCTAAAAATTCCTTATATGTTAATTGTTTATCTTCAGAGGAACAATATATTTTTATATTTATCATAGTAATATCGTTCTTTGGTCAATAGGAAACCCTTCTGGTTGATAGGATTTAATTAATCGTTCTTGGTATTGATTGTAAAATGGACCTGAATCACCTCTCACTGAAAAATCGTCGACTAAATCATATATCTCTGCTTGATTTTTACTAATATGAAGTCTAATTGCTCTACCTATACTTAATTTCATTTCGTTTTCCTTTATAAACTGAATAACACCCTATATATTGTTTATTTTTATTAGCTACTCTTGTAGGAGAAAGATTTCCAAAACTGTTATCTTTTGAGTAGCGTGTTAAAAAATTACAATGTTTGATATCATTTCTAGAAACATTTTCGTATATTATATTCCCATCAATATCGACGATATCGTATAGTTTAGCTTTTTTTTCTTTTGTTTCTGCTATTTTTTGACCAGATTCCTGCATTTTTGTTAAACCATTTTCTTGAACTTTTTTCATTGTCTCTAATCTTTTTCTAGCTTGAATTTCTTCAATCGAAACACCATTTTCATCCTTTTTTCTTCTTGTCACTACACCCTTCCGAGCAGCATTTTGAGCTATTGTTAATCCATTTTCTTGAACCTTGTTTCTTGTTATTGCACTTTTTCTCGATATTTCTTGAGCTATTGTTAATCCATTTTCTAGAATTGTTGTGGTATTTGTTATAGCTGTTTTTCTTGCTCTGTTCTCTGCCTTTGATAATCCATTTTCTTGAATCTCACCCAATGTTTTTGATTGTTTAATTGCTCGTTCTTGTACTATTGTCAATCCATTTTCTTGAACTTTGTTTAATGTTATTGATTGTTTAATTGCTCGTTCTTGGATTATTGTCAATCCATTTTCTTGAACTTTATTTATTGTTTTTGACATTTTGATAATATTATTCTGTGTCATTGTTAATCCATTTTCTTGAATCGTTCTTAGCATTTT
>Ga0256829_1002042_pt1 | contig 15548 bp, 16 predicted proteins | sample 131447metaG_FD_185979 | JGI IMG/M metagenome (GOLD analysis project Ga0256829, IMG submission 185979) | Hydrothermal vent microbial communities from Lau Basin, Pacific Ocean - 131-447 | ecosystem: Environmental > Aquatic > Marine > Hydrothermal vents | place: Pacific Ocean: Lau Basin | collected...
TTCTGGTGAAATTCGCACGCCTCGTCGTGGTGAGAAATATTCTGCATTAAAAACAGTTGATAGTATCAATGGTGAAGAGCCATCGGTTGCCCGTACCAAGGTATTGTTTGATAACCTCACCCCATTATATCCTGATGAGCGTTTGGTGATGGAGCTTGAAGATGCGACTGCCAAGGATAAAACAGGGCGTGTGATTGATTTGGTGTCACCGATTGGTAAAGGGCAACGTGCCTTGCTTGTTGCACCACCGCGCACGGGTAAAACTATGATGATGCAATCCATCGCTCATTCAATCGAAAAAAATCACCCCGAAGTAACACTCATGGTATTGCTCATTGATGAACGACCTGAAGAAGTTACCGATATGAAACGTTCAGTAAATGGTGAAGTAGTTTCTTCTACCTTTGATGAACCAGCCCAACGTCATGTACAAGTTGCTGAAATGGTTATCGAAAAAGCCAAGCGTATGGTTGAGCATGGCAAAGATGTGGTGATTTTATTGGATTCTATTACACGTTTGGCACGTGCATTTAATACTGTAGTGCCATCTTCTGGTAAAATCCTAACAGGCGGTGTGGATGCCAATGCTTTGCATCGCCCGAAACGCTTCTTTGGTGCTGCACGCAATATCGAAGGTGGCGGCTCTCTTACCATTATTGCTACAGCATTGGTGGATACTGGCTCGAAAATGGATGAAGTTATTTTTGAAGAGTTTAAAGGCACGGGCAACATGGAAATCAACTTAAACCGTAAGTTGGTTGATAAACGTGTATTCCCAGCCATTGATATTGCACCATCTGGAACCCGCAAAGAAGAGCTTCTCATTGATCATGAAACCCTACAAAAGATTTGGGTTTTGCGTAAAATTCTATCGCCCATGAATGCTGTCGGTGCAATGGAATTTTTACTAGATAAGTTGGGAACCACCAAGAATAATGCTGAATTCTTTGATCGAATGAATCAATAGCTTCCGCAACTGTTTGAATAAACTGCTATGCTCATAGTATGTTGAGGATATCCGAACTTGAACTTGTCTCACGCGTGCCTGCGGTTGTTATTCCTCCGCAGGTGACCACTCCTCAAGCACCCTTGGTAGATGCGGTTGCAACAAACATGATTCGCATAAACACATCAAGTCCGACGGCGTTTCGCAACCATTCCCCTGCTGGCAACCCACAAACACTGGCTCAACCACGTGAAGCGTTGAAGCCATCCGCACGACACATTGACCGTTTCGGCTGATTCACCTCAATATTAAATCCCTGTCGAATAATGCGAATCTTTCATGCATCCTTTATTCCCAAATATCCAAATACAAAAATGAATCTTGCCAATCATCCCGCAGGAACAGCAAATATTAGAACGAATAATAAGGCCAACGCCACAAAGCTAAGTCTGGCTCGCTCACAATGACTCTCGCACACCGTAAACCCTACAATACATTGTAAGAAATAATAAAATGCAAAGGCTCGCGATGCCAAAGTGATAATAGTAAATGTTGAACCAGACCATGCCAGTGCAATCGCAATAACTCCAACAAACAAGTACCCCAAACGCTGATTAACACGGTTGTGTGTCATTTCCACCATATTTTCAGCCGCTGCCAGTGTATCCGCTACTGCGGCTGAAAATTGAGATAAGCTTGCGGCAAGAATCAATGGGGTAACCAATAATGCCGATACCTCAGCAGCCAAAAGAATCAAACTATTATCAGAATAATCACCATTCAATACAGTTACTACAGGCAATGCCAGAGCAACAAACACAATATATACAGTGAGCGATAAATATTGTGACCAGCGTGAAGCAAGGATTCTTGTCCATGTGTCGAATTGACGACCTAAATAGCGTGTCGTTTCAAAGCCTTGAACGACAATCAACGTGCCTGCGACAATGGTCACCATCTCCCATAGTGAACGCTCTGGCATAATGGGCATCGTAAAGCTACCAACATCCAAGTAGCTATTCATATCATAGCTAGCAAAGCCAACTAACAATAAGCCTAGAATGGCTAGCGTCAGAGACAAAGCCCAATTTTCCAACTTTTCCAATGGCTTTAAACCACCCATCACACCTATCACGGTGATAACCCCAATCACCAATGAGGTTAACAAGCTCTTATTAAAGTCTGAATCCATATGAAAAGCACCTAGCACAAAAGAGCTTAAGATATGAACATAAAGACACACGGATACAATATAAGCAACGACAAGCGCCAGTGAAGATAAGCGCTCCAGCGACAAGGTAATGTGATTTTTCCCAGCCTCCAATACAGGCTCTACATATAAAATATTGTGCCGCACAACAGCACCGGCTTGAAAAGCAACAAACGCCACCACCACCATTGCCAATAATGAATACGGTCCCACACTACTGGCTAAAACGGGTACAATAACCAAAAAACCACTACCAAAAATAGATGCCAGTGGAATGCTCATCGCAGGAATAACCTGACGAAGTGTCCGCGATTTCTCTAGCGATGCCGAGCTATCTACTCGGTTATCTGGCATCGTCGTCACAATCTTTTACAGCTTCGTGTTGCGTAATCGAAGAGCGTTAGTAATCACTGATACCGAACTGAAACTCATCGCTGCTGCGGCAATCACAGGTGATAATAAAATACCAAACACAGGGTAAAGAACACCTGCTGCAATCGGTACACCTGCGGAGTTGTAGATAAAAGCAAAGAATAGATTCTGGCGGATATTTTTCATGGTAGCGCGCGATAAACGTCTTGCACGGACAATACCTGTTAAATCACCTTTAATAAGCGTTACACCAGCTGATTCCATCGCTACATCGGTTCCTGTACCCATAGCAATGCCAACATGGGCTTGTGCTAACGCGGGTGCATCATTGATACCATCGCCTGCCATCGCCACGATTTTTCCTTCGGCTTGCAACGCTTTGACCACATTGGCTTTTTGATCGGGCAAAACATCGGCTTCAAAACGTTCAATACCAAGTTGTAAGGCAACAGCCGAGGCAGTATGATGATTGTCACCCGTCAACATCACCACTTCCATGCCCTCATCACGCAGCTCTTTAATAGCATCAGGTGTTGAGGCTTTAATCGGGTCAGATACGCCAATCAAACCAACCAGAACACCGTCCCCAGCAAGATACATGACTGTCTCACCTGCCAATTGATGCTTTTCAACATCTGCAATAACAGCAGCAATATCAATCTCATTATCTTGCATCAAGGCTGCATTTCCCAGCAATATAACTTGCCCTCCTACAACCGCTTGCACACCTTTACCTGTAATAGCCGTAAAATCTTCAACAGCTTGCAATGTGAGCTTCCGCTTTTCTGCTCCAGCAACAATCGCCGCCGCCAAGGGGTGTTCACTGGCACGTTCAAGACTTGCTGCTAATAACAATACCTCATCTTCGGACATATCATGCGTTTTTATCACTGTAGTTAAGCCTGGTCTACCTTCCGTCAGCGTGCCTGTTTTATCCACAACAACCGTATTAACCTTTTCCATGATCTCCAAGGCTTCCGCATTCTTGATTAACACCCCAGCCGTGGCTCCGCGACCTGTACCCACCATAATAGAAATGGGCGTTGCCAAGCCCAAAGCACATGGGCAGGCAATAATTAACACTGCAACGGCATTAATAATTGCATGCGCCAAACGTGGTTCTGGACCAATAAAAAACCAGAATCCAAACGCAATCATGGCAATACCAATGACCACAGGCACAAAATAACCCGCTACAGTATCCGCCATCTTTTGAATCGGCGCACGTGAGCGTTGTGCCTCTGCCACCATATTTACAATTTGTGAAAGTAGTGTGTCTCCACCCACTTTCTCAGCGCGCATCAACAATGAACCATTGCCATTGACTGTTGCACCAATCAGTTTTTCACCCGAAAATTTTTCAACTGAAACAGGTTCACCTGTCACCATTGATTCATCTACCAAGCTTTCACCCTCTGTTACAACACCATCAACAGGCACTTTCTCACCAGGGCGAATACGTAAAATATCCCCTGCCTGTACATCTTCCATTGGCACATCAACTTCAGAACCATCTGATTTCACCAAACGTGCCGTTTTAGGTGCCATGCCGAGTAACAACTTAATAGCTTCATTGGTGCGTGAGCGTGCGCGTAACTCTAAAACCTGACCCAATAGCACCAATGTTGTAATAACTGCGGCTGCTTCAAAATATACATCAACAAGTCCACCACCCATTTGCATCAAAGGCGGAAAAATACTGGGTAAGGTTAATGCAACCACACTGTAAATCCATGCCACACCAACACCCAAACCGACCAGCGTGAACATATTCAAGTTCCATGTCTTCACAGAAAGAGCAAAACGCTCGAAAAATGGCCAACCACCCCATAATACAACAGGTGTTGCCAAGATAAATTCAATCCATTGCACCAAGCCCATATTTAAAGATGCAGGCAACCATGATGGTGCCAAATCGGCAACCATAGCCAAGATAAATACAGGAGCCGACAGGATCACACTTACTTTAAGGCGGCGGCTCATATCATCCAATTCGGCATTGTTTTCTTCAACCGTTACAACTCTAGATTCCAATGCCATACCACATTTGGGGCATGCTCCTGGTTCGTCACTGACCACTTCTGGGTGCATAGGACACACATATTCCGTTTTTTCATTTAATGTTGGGGTCGCCATTGCTTCCAGTGCCATACCACAGACTTTACATGTGCCTGGGCCTTGTTGTTCTTGCCCAGGACACATGGGGCAGAAATAGGTTGCATCAGGATTATCGGCTACAGCAGGCTTATGGCTGTGATGCCCATGATGTTCACACACCTGATCCTTACCCTCATAAGCATCCGCATCGGCGCTAAATTTTTCAACACAATGCTGTGAGCAAAAATAATAATCATGCTCTTTATATTGCACATGATTGGCAGATACTCGAGCAACCTTCATGCCACAGACTGGGTCATGGGTGCAATCATCACCCATATAATTTTCAGGAGTTTCGCCAAATTTCTCTAAGCAATGTGCACTACAAAAGTGATAATCCACACCCCGAAATGTACGCTCATGCTCAGAGTCTTTTTTAACATCCATACCGCAAACAGGATCAACATTCATCACAAACCTCCTAACACTACTTCATCCAACTATTATAGTTTTTCATCTGTCGCTAATATAGAGGCTGTGCCCTACACACAGGTCAATCGTCGTTTGATTCAATGAGGTGACAAAATATTTTATCACTTGGCATATTGTCTGGAATATCTTGCCACTCTTTCTGAGCTACCTCCATACGCTCTTGTAAAGCAACAAGCTCAGCAATGACCTTTTTATTTTCAGTAATACGTCGTTGAAGCGTATTACGCACACGAGGGCAGGGTGAACCACCAGCCGCTATATCAGAAAACACCCGCCTAATTTCAGCAAGCGTAAACCCTAGTTCTTTGGCTCTCACCATAAAGCGTAAACGATCAACATCGCTTACAGAAAATAGACGGTAGCCATTTTTTGGATTTCGTTTGGGATGAAGCAAGCCAATACGAATATAATATCTTACTGCATCAGGCGTAACTCCAGCTTGCATCGCCACCTCACCCACAGTCATCATAAATCAATTCCTTATCATTACAGTTAAGTGTTAATAAATATTCTCAAGGGCGACCTCGATATTTACTCTCTCATCGAGGTTGCCCAAGATAACGACTAATCGTTATGAGGATGACTCATGCCCCCCATAGTTTTACGATGTTGAGCATTTGACATGGTAGCATTCTCTTTTTCAGTCAATTTCTTGCCATCATCATGTTTAGGATGTGACATGCCAGACATAGTCTTGCGATGTTGAGAATCAGACATTACAGCATGACCTTCCTTCGCATCAGCATCATGACTATGTTCAGGATGATGCATACCAGACATGGTCTTGCGATGCTGCACATCCGACATAGAATTCTGATCTCCAGCAAAAGCCACTGGAACCAATAAAACTGCTCCCATAAACATACCAATTACACTAATCTTTTTCATATCAATCTCCTTTTAGCCTAAAAAAACACCCACATTCATGTTACAATCCAACAAATACTGCCTTTAGAGCCGTAACTCCTTACATAGTATATACTAAAAAAACACTACCCTTTTTTCAAAGGTACTGGGGAAATACGCGCAAACACCGCATCTCCTGAACGCATATGCAGCAGTGCCATCGAAACATGCCCTGCTAAATACAAAAATAGAAATATCGCAACGCTTGCGTGGATTCCCATCCAAGCTTCTGCCTGCTCAGTAACCATATTACCAGGCCCTGCCCATATACTCCAAATGATTACCCCACTTACCGCCATTGCAGTCATTGTTAACATGCCAAGCATTTCAACAATCAGCGACAGAGCATTTCCTGGTTCAGGAAGCTCTCCTTTTCCAACCAGCATCAAGAAAAGTTTCTTTAGAATTTTCCATGAATCATGCCAGTGCGTTGCCGAAACAAGCACGGCTATTTGACGCTTACGCGGTTCCCCTCTTCGCATCACTGCCCATATGAGATTAGCTAATACAATCAATGCTACAAACAAACCACCCAACCTATGTGCCGACATCAATGCTTCGCCAAACTCATCTTTACTAGCCGGTAATGAATGATGCATATCATCAATTACAGGTGCTGCATGCGCCATGGGCATACCATGCCCACCATCAACATGAACTGGATGAGCCATCAAAAGTGCGCAAATAAGTTGAAACATTACACCTAGCACCAAGCCTGCGTGCAGCCACCTTGTTGCAGGGTGATATGGAATTGATGCTTTTTCTAAATCCTTCGTATCTTTCACAGCTAAAATCTCCTAATAGCTTCTTGGTGCTTTGTAGCACCATTCAGAGTCAAGCCCAGCTACAGTCACCTTACAAACTGAGACTGCCGAACACTCATTGCCGATAATCCCTCTCAGGATAATACACCCCAGAACTATAAGTTCTGCCATCTGCTTCAAAAGAAATTGTCATCCAGTGACGGCCTTGCTCGTGGCTAAGGTTATAAGCTGTCATATACCAATGTCCCATTTTCATCATTTGGATCTTTGCTTTGAAACTTCCATCTGGATGTTTCACAGATGAATAGACTTTTAAATTGTCCAAGGGTATGCCATTTTTTTCAATACTTACCATCAAATGATAATTAACCCTACTAAAACCTTCTCCTTCAGGAGCAGGCATAACATGAAAAATAAACTCATAACCATCTGAAAGGCCTTTTCGTGCAACAAAAAAGTCATTCTCATGATCCATGTTTTGCTCTGCACTTGCATTTATTTTTTCTACACGCTCATGATTACCTGACAATGTTGAGCATGCTGTCGTAAAGCCTAATATCACCATCAATAATACGTATTTTTTCATAAACCTTTCCTTACTTTTGTTTTTTTGAGTATTTGAAACCTATATACATGTAGCTTACTCATTGGGTTGCACTGGCGTATAACCCAAATCACGAATGGCTTTTAGCGCTTCAGAAGACTGAAAAGAGGAAGCTACACTTAACAGCACCACACCATTCTTAAAGTTAGCCCTAGCCTCATAAACACCTTTTACTGTAAGAAGTTTCTTTCGCACAGTCCCTTCACAACCAGTACACTTCATATCCTCAATTTTCATCTCTACTTCTTGAAGCATGTCTTAACCTTCCTATGAAACACCTTAATACTAAAAACCTCTTAACTCTATAGCACGTAACACTCTACTTACAGAAACTTGGTAAGCTGCAGTACGTAAATCCACATCCGTTTCTTTTGCTAAGGCAACCACATCTTTATACGCACGGGACAAATGCTCCTCCATACGTTCTTGCACGACACTACGCTGCCATTCAAAACGCTGTATGTTCTGAACCCATTCAAAATAAGAGGCAATCACGCCACCTGCATTGGCTAAAATATCAGGGACAATTGTAACCCCTCTTTTTCTTAACTTGTCATCTGCCATATGAGTAATTGGCATATTCGCAGCTTCAATAATGAGTTTTGCCTTAACATCCGCCTCAGTATCACAATGAACCGTCCCTTCAAGTGCGGCAGGAATGAGAACATCACAGGGAAGCGCAAGCAATGCCACATTGCTAATGAGCTTACCTTCAAAAAAACCTTTTAGACCACCTGTTTTTTGTGCAAATTGAGCTGCCGCTTTAATATCAATGCCCTCCGCATCAAATAAACCACCATCCTTATCTGATATGCCTACAATACTCGCCCCCATGGCTTGAAGCCTTAGGGCAGCATAGGAGCCGACATTGCCAAAACCTTGAATGACCACCTTGGCTCCCTTCAAAGGTATATTAATCTGTTCAAGAGCCAGTGATGTAATATATGCAACTCCGTAACCAGTTGCTTCTAAACGACCCTTCAGACCACCAAGCTCAATAGGTTTTCCTGTGACAATACCTGGTACTGAACCATTGGTTTTACTGTATTCATCAAAGAACCAAGCCATGACTTGCGGATTTGTATTCACATCTGGAGCTGGAATATCTTCATTCACACCCAATACTGGTTCCATTTTTTGCACAAACCTACGGGTTAAAGTTTCAAGCTCTTCTATACTCAATAATGACGGATCAACACTAATCCCCCCTTTCGCCCCACCAAATGGAATATCAACAAGTGCCGTCTTCCAAGTCATTAACTGAGCCAAAGCTCGTATTTCATCAATTTGCACATCAGGATGATAACGAAGCCCGCCTTTAAATGGACCACGAGCATGATTATGTTGCACTCGATAACCCGTAAAGGTGTGCGTTATTTCACCACCACCAACTTTAAGCGGTATTTGCACAGAAATTTCGCGAAATGAATGTAAAAGTAGCTGCTTTTGATCGGTATTAAGCCCCAGCTGCTTGATTGCCTTATCAAGAAAAATAGTCTGATTATCATGACAGCAACAACTTATTTCTTCTTTCATATTATTCTTAGACATATTATCCTCACTCGGTCAAGGTCTCTTTCTAACAACCAGCGCTAGTATACAAGATATGTGTTACACACAGGTCAAGCAGCAATGGATTCAATAAGTGGGCAAAGTATTTCATCATCCGGGATACCATCAGGAATTTGATGCCATTGCCTTTGTGCTTGCTCCATACGTTGCTGCAGTAATATAAGCTCATCTATGGTCTTTTTATTTTCGCAAATACGGCGATTTAAAATCTCTCGTACCACTGGACAAGGTGAGTGTGTATGCTCTGTATCAGAAAAAATATGACGAATTTCAGTAAGCGTAAAACCCAAGAGTTTGGCACGTAAAATAAAGCGTAACCGCTTAATATCCACTCTAGAAAATAGCCTATATCCATTACTAGGATTACGCTGCGGATGAAGTAGCCCGATACGTACATAATACCTGACTGCATCAGATGTAACACCTACTTGCTTCGCAACCTCATGCACCGTCATCATCTACGTCCTCCAGCTTCTCTAACACTTGAACACCTTGATTTCACATAAAAAAGAATCGGTCTCTGTTGCAAAGCATGCTACTACAAAAACTAATCCTTCACTTTACACTTTTTGGTTGAAGGCCCAAGAAAACAAACTTGATTTATTCAGTCCAACAAACTCAATAACCATCACACAAAACAAGGCAATCAGCGAACCAATTAGTAATCCTACTGCAGGTCCAAATAGCCACATCACACTTGCTTCTGCACCTTCTGGTCCCAGCTCAACCGTACGAAGTCCCATCAAAATCCAAGCTGGCGGATACATCAAGGCTCCCAAACCAAACGTCCAGCCAAACACACCTTTCCAACAATTTTTAAGTTGAGATGCCGCCACAAGAATCAATACTACAATAATTAACATACCAATCCCCATAAAATGAATATGTCCACGCAACAGTCGCTGCATAGCATCCATTGCCAAGCTACCAGAATGAGTGTGTTGAGCCCCTGCTTCATGTCCAGCATGTGTATGTGCTGATGAGCCTGGCTTATCGCTATGATGGTGCGATTCTCCTGCCGCATGTTCATGTGGCATACTTTCCATCTGCATACCAGACATGCCCATATCTGTCTGCATTTCTTTCATTTCAGCTTGCATTTGTACTTGTTTCACCTTGCTTTCAGCTGCTTCAAAACCACCATGCAACTGTTCATGATGAGTTGCGAGATATGCAGCCCATAAAGCACCAAAAATTAATGCCAGAACACCCATGGCCAAACCATGGTGAACAGGCGATAGTATTTTTCTTAATTCATTCATAATAAAATCCTTTGGTTGTTAATAATTGACATGTAAAAAACTATTTTTGAGAAGGGGGATAAGAAGATAGAGGGCAAAAGGTAAATTTATAATTTTATTTATTTTTATAAAAGAGGATGAGGCAAATTACAGCGCTCATCAATAACATAATCGAATAGAGAATGAAAACCTCTTCATTTCTAAAATTAATCGATGCTTCCAGAAATGCTGTAAGCGGTGAAATTGAATCACTTTGCATATAAAACTCCTTTTATGGACAGAGTAGGTTAAAACAAAAATGGGGGCATAAAGCCCCCATTCTCAAAGAATGCTTATAGTGCTATATCAATAGCCAATAAACCCGATTTAAAGCTGCGCTGAACAGCTGTAGTTTGCCCCGCACTAAAGAACATAGAATCAACTTGATTATTGGTCTGTGTGAACGACAGTACTGCTTGCACATTTTCAGCAAGTTGGTGAATACCAAACAAGGTTGTATTGGTCGTTGTTGTTGGACGCAAAACCTTGTTGGTTTTCATCTGCAAATCAACCTGACTAGAATCAAACTTCACACCCAACAAGTCACTATCTGTAAATTTCCACTCACCTGATAAAGTATAAGCCTGAACTCTAAGGGATTTGTTGGCATAACTTGTTTGCGTTCCAACGGTATATCCACCCCATAACTGCAAAGGTTCGCCATAATTCCATGCGAAATCAACACCATAACGCGTCACATCTTTAAATGACATATCAGTTGCAGTCGTTGCGCCAACCGCACCCATCGCCATTTGCATTGGCGCAGTTTTACCAAATATATCTGAAGTATAATTCTTCGCTTGATAGCCATAAATACCGATAATCGAATTATCGTTAATTTCCTGAGCAATACGCCCATAAACACTGGTTGAACCTAGCCCACTCTTAGTGTCTTTACCATTACTGGAAACTGTAAAATTATAATATGTACCAACACCAGAGTCACCATTGGTTGTACCGTTAATAGCAATACCATCTGCCATCATCAACATTGTACCACCAGTCATGATTGATGCATCATTCCAGCCATAAGCCAACGGACGATGGGACATCATTGTCATACCGTAACCAACATTGTTTTGCACTCGTCCAAAGCGAATCTTTAGCAAATCATTGACATAATAGATACCTTCCAACATGCCAATACCGCCTTGCAAGCTTGAATCTAACCACCATGAAAAGTTATCATAAGAACCTGCTGAAATAAGACCAAACTCACCAAAACCTACTTTGTAATTACCAGGTGCCGCACCATCAAGCATACCTGGACGATGACCAGGCATCACAACATTATTACCATTTGCATCAGCAGTCGTTGCTGTAATTGGTCCAGCACCTGTTGCCAATATTTGAGTCCTTACTGTAAACGGGAAAGATGATGCAAAAACAGATTTCTCACCTGCATCAAAGTTTGCGCCACGCTCATCTTGGCTCTCGATATCATCACGACCTGCCGCAAAACGAAATCCACGCTCACGGAATGCCACCCCCATCTTGGTTAATTTTGGAAACATTGTGTGACATGAACTACATGCCATACCATATTTTCTTGCGAATACTGGAATAGCCTCAGCATTCGTAGGAATCAGCGCAACACTGCCTACGGCAACAAACACAAACGCACTTGCTGAAAATAATATCTTCTTCATGGGTAACCCCTCCTAGAGTTCAATTCTCTATTTTTAATATAAATCCTCGAATTCGAGGTTGCTCTATACAAAGAAAGGGTGGTGCCAAAGAATTACTTGTTAGAAATAACGTGTTAGAGGATAAGCATATGTACTATATATCAATATGTTACGTGAAATAAAGCCTTGTTTTAACCTAGTTAAGAATTCTCAATCATGAGAATTTCCTATTTTTATTTTCTCAAATATAAAAAAATCAGCCCTCAATTTTTCGATATAAACTGGATACAGCAATACCTAGCTGCTTCGCTGCCATTGCCTTGTCTCCTTTATTTTGATGAAGAACATGTTGAATATAACGCTGTTCAAAAGACTTACATGCATCGGATAAACTCAACGCTTCTGATACAAAGGGTGGCTCCATATCTGGTAGTTTTAGCGCGTTATCACTACCCAATAACACAGCTCTCTCCAGTACATTCCGAAGCTCACGCACATTCCCTCGCCAAGGTTGTGATTCCAACCATATGATTTGTTCATGATCCAACTCTACTTGATTACGCCCCCACCCATCACATATCTGGCGAAGCAAGCGTTGTGTTAAGGGAATAAGATCATCCATTCTTTGACGCAACGGTGGAATTGTTATTTGCATGATATTCAAACGAAAATAAAGATCTTCTCGAAAGCGCCCATCCTTTACAGCTTGCTCAAAATCAATGTTACTTGCTGCAATAACACGCCCTTGAAATACAACCTCTTTATCACTGCCTACAGGACGAAAACAATGCTCATCAAGCACATGCAAAAGCTTGGATTGCATCACAAGAGGCAAATCGACCAATTCATCTAAAAATAACGTCCCTTTACCTGCACTGGCAAATAAACCTTTTCGCTCATGTTCTGCCCCTGAAAAGGCTCCTTTTACATGTCCAAAAAGTTCAGATTCTATAAGGTCTTTTGGAATTGCCGCGCAATTAACCCGCACAAAAGGCTGCTCCCTAAATTTACTTAAACTATGAATCAAACGAGCAACTACGCCTTTACCAACCCCTGTTTCACCTTGCAAAAGCACTGGCACATTCGCCGATGCCGATGTTTGAATGCTTCCTTGAATTTTTTCCATGGATGCCGACTTTCCTAAAATTGCTAACTCGCCACTATCGCGTACATCTTTATCACTTTCATATACCCGTTGACGCAATATCTGTTTCTCTTCCAAGCGTTGCAAACGCACAATAAGTTCATCAAAACGAATAGGCTTGGCAACATAATCGTACGCTCCAGCAGCAAATGCCCGTGAAGCCAAATCACGATTGCCAAAGGCTGTCATCATAATCAATGGAGGAGGATTCTTTTCTGGAAGCCCGCATAACACATCAAAACTTTCTCCATCAGGAAGGTGATGATCACAAAGTATGACATCACAAATTTCATCATGAATCGATGATAATGCCGATGTCACTGATTCAGCTTCACACACTTCAAACCCTTCACTTTCAAGCATTTGAATAATGCCCTGACGAATATGCTTTTCATCTTCAACGACCAAAATTCTCATAATATTTCCTTCATGGGCAAGCATATACGGAAACAACTTCCCGCTGCATCACTACGAACAAGCACCAAAGAGCCATTCATACTATGCACAAGCTCCCTACTAATCGCCAAGCCTAAGCCTGTGCCTTCTCCGCGCGCTTTACTGGTAAAGTCAGGGTTAAAAATATCACCTCTTATACCACTCGCAACCCCATGCCCATCATCTTTAATATCAATAATAGTTTTCATATTATTTTCCTCAGAAACATCAATGCTAATACTTCCTTTATCAGAACATGCATCCAATGCATTCAAAATAAGATTGAGTAATACTTGCAATAACATGCCTTCTGCCGCATATATCCTAGGAAACCGAGGAGGAATATTTGTGATAATGCTAACAATTTTTTTTCTTGGAGACATTTGTGCCAATTGAATCGCCTCTTTAATGACAGGAAGCACATAAAAGCTTCTCATGGTCGCTGTACTTTCGTGTCGCCCAAAATTTAGAATGATTTGTATAATATCTTCCATTCTTGCCACTTCTTTGAGGGCAATTTGAAGCTGGGTTTGAACAGCATCATGGTCATCATTGGTTAACTTCTTTTGAGCAACTTGCAAAGACACCGAAATCGCCGCCAAAGGATTACCTACCTCATGCGCAATCCCCCCAGCCATGAGCCCCAAGGCACTCATTTTATCATGATATGCCGCAAGGCTTCGTGTATGGGTTAATTTTTTATCCCGCTCTTTCAGCGCATACCCCATCGCATTAAAAGTACTCCCCAGTACACCGATTTCATCTTGCGATTTCACTTGGCACTGTACATCAAAGTCACCGTCTGCAACTTGCTGTACAGATTTTCGCATGCGAACAAGAGGCAATACAATTTGGCTATATATAAAATATGTTAGGCATAAAAGAGTTACCAATAAAACCAGTAACAGGGCCAGAGCTTCATCATGCATATCTATTCTTAATCCAGCCATCATACGTGTAGCTTCATTAACTTGCATGTCCAATACATGGTGCTGCTTTGATAGTTGCTGAACAGAAATACGCGTTTTTTCTGTTACTTCTTGCAAAATCACAGGCCCTTCCATATTACCTACCGCATATGGAAGTTTAAAAATTTCATGGCTCAAGCTTCCTATTTTTTCTAATGCCTCAGGCACGCCCATTAACCTATAATTTGGGTAGTTCTGTTCATATTTTTCAACGGCTCTGAATAAGTCACTATGAAGACGTGAAAAATATGCTTCCAAACGATAATCACCCGTAATAAGGAACTCCTTTACAGGATCCATGCTGCGATGCAAATCTAACTCAAGATCATGCAAATCATGATTTTGCCTATTGCTGCCCTCAATGACTTTCGCCTCAAGCTGGAGGTCTTCCATATCATCAATCAGATCCCAACCAAACAAGCCTATTATCATAAAAACAAGCATAAGCCACAGACCAATTTTTACGGCTATATATTTGCTCATCACTTATGAATACTTCTGTGAATCAAGGATAACTGCGCTCTTTTGGGCGCAGTTATCCTTATCAAAAACAAACAGAGAAAAATTTACAGTCATTATTTATTTGGATAGGTAATGCCACCAAAGTGTTTCAGTCCATCCTCAGTTTTGAACAGAATCATAATTTTATGATTTCCACTATGATCCAAATTATATCCCGCCATATACCAATCACCCATCTTCATCATCATTTTAGATTCTGAATTATCATTTGGGTGTGTGACTTTAGAATTTATAGCCTTAAGCACTATAATTGTATTATTTTTCTCAACTTTCACCATTAAATGATGCGTTCCACCCTCCTCCATACCCTCAGGTGCTTTCATGACATGAAAACTTACTTCATAACCATCAATCACTTCTTTTTTTAGAAACGTTCCTTTCTTCATGCTCGCCATGGATTTCATTGCACAAGGATTACCTTTCATTGCTTTCATCTGATGGTGTCCTTCCATAGGTTGCATAGAGCATGGGTTATGTTCACCCATATGATGTTCATCACCATGTGCAAGTGCCATAGAACTGCTCACTAATAAAGAAATTGCCAACAATATTATTTTTTTCATTATCTTTCTCCTTTAATAATGTGTAAATACTTTAGATTTTCCATT
>Ga0256829_1002043_pt1 | contig 15543 bp, 14 predicted proteins | sample 131447metaG_FD_185979 | JGI IMG/M metagenome (GOLD analysis project Ga0256829, IMG submission 185979) | Hydrothermal vent microbial communities from Lau Basin, Pacific Ocean - 131-447 | ecosystem: Environmental > Aquatic > Marine > Hydrothermal vents | place: Pacific Ocean: Lau Basin | collected...
GCACAGGCCCTGGGGCGCGATTTGATGTGACCAACCCCTCCCCTTACTCCCCTCCCCGCAATGCGGGGAGGGGGCGGGGGTGGGGTAAACCCGATACCCCCACAAGGAGCAACCGCCATGCTGAAACCCTACCTTCACAAAGTCATCCAACGCCAAAACCTGACCGCCGCAGAAGCCGAAGCCGCCATGCACATCATCATGCGCGGCGAAGCCACCGACGCCCAGATCGGCGGCTACCTTGTCGCCCTGCGCATGAAGGGCGAAACGGTGGCCGAAATCACCGGCAGCGCGCGCGCCATGCGCGCCCACGCCGCCCGCGTGCCCCTGCCCCAGGACGGCGAACCGCTGCTGGATACCGCCGGCACCGGCGGCGACGGGGCGCACACCTTCAACATCTCCACCGCCGCGGCCTTCGTGGTCGCCGGAACGGGACGCCGGGTCGCCAAACACGGCAACCGCGCCGCCTCCTCCCGCTGCGGCAGCGCCGACGTGCTTGAAGCCCTCGGCGTGCGCATTGACCTGCCGCCGGAGCAGGTCGCCCGCTGCATCGCGGAAGTCGGCATCGGCTTCCTGTTTGCGCCGCGCTTCCACCCGGCCATGAAGCACGCCATCGGGCCACGCCGTCAGTTGGGGGAGCGCACCATCTTCAACCTGCTGGGGCCGCTCACCAACCCCGCCGGGGCCACCCATCAGGTCATCGGCGTGTTCGACCCTGCCCTGACCGCGCCGCTGGCGCAGGTGCTGGGCGAACTCGGCGGGCGCGCCGCGCTGGTGGTACACGGCCACGGCGGGCTGGACGAACTGACCACCGCCGGCCCCAACCGCGTCAGCCGCCTGCACCACGGGCGCGTGGAGACCTACGACCTCGACCCCGCCGAACTGGGGCTGCGCCCGGCTTCCCCCGACGACCTGCGGGGCGGCGGCCCGCAGGAGAACGCCGCCCTGCTGGAAGCCCTGTTGCGCGGCGAAGACCGCTCCCCGCGCCGCGATGTGGTGCTGCTCAACGCCGCCGCAGCCCTGGCCGCCGAAGACGGCGACTTCCCCGCCGCGCTGGAGGCCGCCCGCGCTTCCCTGGAAAGCGGCGCGGCGCTGGAAAAACTGCACGCCCTGCGCGCCGTCAGTCAGCAGGCCGCGCCGGAGGCCGCATGAGCATCCTGGAGACCATTTTCGCCCACAAGCGGGAAGAAGTGGCCGCGGCGCGGGCGCGCGTTCCCCTGAAGGCGCTGGAAGCCGCCCTGGGGGACGCTCCGCCGCCGCGCGATTTCGCCGCCGCTCTGCAGGATGCCCACCGCCCGGCCCCGCGGCTGATCGCCGAACTCAAGCGCCGTTCCCCCTCCAAAGGGCTGCTGCGCCCCGACTTCCGCCCCCGCGCCCTGGCGCAGGACTACCGGCAAGGCGGCGCGGCGGCGCTTTCCGTGCTCACCGACGCCCGCTTTTTCGGCGGTTCGCTGGATGCGCTGCGGACGGTGCGCGACCTCGGCCTGCCCTGCCTGCGCAAGGATTTCATTTTCGACCGCTATCAAATTCTGGAAGCGCGCACCGCCGGCGCGGACGCGGTGCTGCTCATCCTGGCGATGCTGCCGCCGCGGGTCTTCCGCGACCTGCTGGCCTGCACCCGCGAACTCGGCATGGCCGCGCTGGTTGAAACCCACACCGCCGACGAAGTGCAGCAGGCGCTGGATGCCGGGGCGCGCCTCATCGGGGTCAACAACCGCGATTTGCACACCTTTGAAGTGCGGCTGGAAACCTGCCTGGAACTGCGCCCGCTCATCCCGCCGGAGGTGGTGATGGTGGCCGAAAGCGGCATCCATACCCCGGCGGACGTGCGCCGCCTGGCCGCCGCCGGCGTGGACGCCATGCTGGTGGGCGAAGCCCTGGTCACCGCCCCCGACCCGGCGGCTGCCGCCCGCGCCCTGCTCGGCGGGTGAGCAACCATCCGGGTGGGCGACGGCATTGCCGTCGCCTACCCGCTCACCCCGCAACGCAATGCAGGGAGCAAACCCCACCCCATCCCCTCCCCGCGTTGCGATGCAGGGACAGGGAGCAAACCCCACCCCCATCCCCTCCCCGCGTGCGGGGAGGGGAGTGAGGGGAGGGGTTCCCAAAAAAGGAGCCGTGATGCACATCAAAATCTGTGGCATCCGCACTCTGGACGACGCGCTGGCGGCGGTCGCCGCTGGTGCGGACATGCTGGGCTTCAACTTCTACCCGCCCAGCCCGCGCGCCGTGGACGTGCCGACCTGCGCCGCCATCGTGGACGCGCTACGCTCCCGCGGCCACGCGGTAACCTGCGTGGGCGTGTTCGTCAACGCCCCGCCGGAGACCGTCCGCGCCACGCTGGACGCCTGCGGCCTGGACGCAGCCCAACTCTCCGGCGACGAACCGCCCTCCGACCTGACCGCGCTCGCCGGACGCGCCTTCAAGGCCATCCGCCCGCGCGACGCCGCCGAGGCCGAGGCGCTGGCCGCCCGCTATGCCCGCGCCGCGCCGCCGCCCGCCCTGTTGCTGGACGCCCGCGTCCCCGGGCTGTACGGCGGCAGCGGCCGCCCCGCCGACTGGGGGCTGGCGCGCCGCCTGGCCGCCCGCCTGCCGCTGCTGCTGGCCGGCGGCCTGACCCCCGAAAACGTGGCCGCCGCCGTACGCGCCGTCCGCCCCTGGGGGGTGGACGTGGCTTCGGGTGTGGAATCCGCCCCCGGGGTCAAATCGCCGCCGCGCATGGCGGCCTTCTGCCGCGCCGCCCGAAGCCTTCCCTCTACCCCTCCCCTCGCTCCCCTCCCCGCGCGCGGGGAGGGGACGGGGGTGGAGTGAATCTTGCCACCAGAAAGGACACCATGAACACCCTCCTCCCCTCCCGCTTTGGCCGCTACGGCGGCCAGTACGTGCCCGAAACGCTCATCCCGCCGCTGCGCGAACTGGAAGCCGCCTTCGCCGCCGCGCAGGATGACCCCGCCTTCCGGCAGGAACTGGACGCCCTGCTGGCGACCTACGTCGGACGCCCCACCCCGCTGACCCACGCCGCCCGCCTGAGCGCCCATTGCGGCGGGGCGCGCATCTACCTCAAGCGCGAAGACCTGGCGCATTCCGGGGCGCACAAAATCAACAACGCTCTGGGGCAGGCGCTGCTGGCGAAGCGCATGGGCAAGCGCCGCGTGATCGCCGAGACCGGCGCCGGGCAGCACGGCGTGGCGACCGCCACCGCCTGCGCCCTGCTGGGGCTGGACTGCGTGGTGTACATGGGTGCGGTGGACATGCAGCGCCAGGCCCCCAACGTGCAGCGCATGCGCCTGCTGGGTGCGGAAGTCCGCGCGGTGGAAAGCGGCACCCAAACCCTCAAGGACGCCATCAACGAAGCCATCCGCGACTGGGTAACTCACGTCGCCGATACCTACTACCTGCTCGGCTCGGCGCTCGGTCCGCACCCCTACCCCACGATGGTGCGCGCCTTCCAGGCCGTCATTGGGCGCGAAGCCCGCGCCCAGATCCTGCGTCAGGCCGGCCGCCTGCCCGACCTGGCGGTGGCCTGCGTGGGCGGCGGCTCCAACGCCATCGGCCTGTTCCACGCCTTCCTGGCGGACGAATCGGTGCGCCTGCTGGGTGTGGAAGCCGGCGGGCTGGGCATCCCCAGCGGGCGACACGCCGCCCGCTTCGGCGACCCGCAGCGGGCGCGCCCCGGCGTGCTGCACGGCTGCTACACCTGGGTGCTGCAAGACGCCGACGGGCAGATCGCCGCCACGCACTCCATCAGCGCCGGGCTGGATTACGCCGCCGTCGGTCCGGAACACGCCCTGCTGCGCGAAACCGGACGGGCAGCCTACACCCACGTCACCGACGCCGAAGCCCTGGAAGCCTTCACCCTGCTCAGCCGCCTGGAAGGCATCCTGCCGGCGCTGGAATCGGCGCACGCCGTGGCCGAAGCCTGCAAACAGGCCGCCGCGCTGCCGCCCGAAGCCGTGGTGCTGGTCAACCTCTCCGGCCGCGGCGACAAAGACCTGGACACCGTGCTGCACGCCCTCGGAAAGGAGACCCCCGCATGAGCGTATCATCCGCTTTCGGCAAGGGACGCCCCGCCCTGATGCCCTACTTCACTCTGGGCTATCCCGATGACGAAACCTCGCTGGACGTGGTGGCCGCCTGCGCCGCCGCGGGCGCGGACGCCCTGGAACTGGGCATTCCCTTCTCCGACCCGCTGGCCGACGGCCCGACCATCCAGCACAGCACGCAGGTGGCGCTGCAACACGGGATGACCACCCGCCGCTGCCTGGATGCGGTGGCCGAACTGCGCCGCCGCGGGGTGCGCGTCCCGCTGGTGCTGATGGGCTACCTGAACCCCATCCTGGCCTACGGCCTGGATGCCTTCGTCGCCGACGCGGCCCGCGCCGGCGCGGACGGCTTCATCGTGCCCGACCTGCCGCCCGACGAAGCCGGGGAGATGCAGGCCGCCTGCCGCCATCACGGGCTGGACCTGGTCTTCCTGCTGGCCCCCAACAGCCCCCCCGACCGAATGCGCCCGGTGACGGAACAGAGCCGCGGCTTTGTGTACCTGGTCTCGGTCACCGGCGTAACCGGCGCGCGCGAGCGCCTGCCCGCCCACCTGGAAGCCTTCGTCCGCCGCGTGCGGGCCGTCACCGACAAGCCGCTGGCGGTGGGCTTCGGCATCTCCACGCCGCAGCAGGCGGCGGCGGTCGGCCGACTGGCGGACGGGGTGATCGTCGGCTCGGCGCTCATCCGCGCCGTGGAAGGCAGCCCCCGCCCGGCGGAAGCCGCCGCCGCCTTCGTGCAGAGCATGAAAACAGGCATGAAAGCATCTCCCCCTCCATCAAGCCCGCCGGAGGTGCCGGGAAAAAACGCCGCGCGCCAAACCGACGCCCCTGCCGCGCCAAAATAACACAGCCTCGGCGCCCTGCGGCGGCGGGACTGCCGGTTTCCCGCATCTCCCTCGGCTTGGCAGCCGGGCGTGGCGGCAGATTCTCCACCTCGCCGCGGGGCAGGAGTCATTATGCCACACAAAACGCCAAGCACGTCAAGGGCATGTAGGGCGGGACGGCGTCCCGCCCTACTTCACCAACCAAACCCAAGATGTCATAAAACCCCTTGGGATTACTCGCGCTCGGCCTCAGGCTGCACAATCCAGAAAGCCACCGCGCCAGCCCAGGGAATCGCCACAATCAACAGCGCCCACACTGCCTGGGCAACGGGCGGCAACTGGCGGCGGCGCAGGGAAAGCAGCGCCGCAACACTCACCACAGGCCACCCTATCAATATCGCCAGAGGCACCGCCTCTGCCAACAAATAACCCAAGCTAAGCCCCATGCTTTCCATCATCACCTCCCGACTATCTGGCGATATGACGACCCGACTACTCCCACGTCAAAATCAATTCCTTCGCCGCCTTCACCTCATCCACGCGGCCAAAGGGCGTGGCATGGGGGGCGCTGTGCAGCACTTCGGGGTTGGTATGGGCTTCCCCGGCAATCTGCAGCATCGCCTCGGCGAAGGCATCCAGCGTTTCCTTGCTCTCGGTTTCGGTGGGCTCGATCATCAGGGCTTCGTGCACGATGAGGGGGAAGTAGTTGGTCGGCGGGTGGAAGCCGAAATCCATCAGCCGCTTGGCAATATCCAGCGCGTGGACGTCGGGGGCATCCTTCCAGCGGCCTTCGGCCACGAATTCGTGCATGCAAATGCGGTTGTAAGGGATGTGGTAGGCATCCTGCAGGCGCACGCGCAGGTAGTTGGCGTTGAGTACGGCGTCTTCGGCCACCTGCCGCAGGCCGCCCGCGCCCAGCATCATGATATAGGCAAACGCCTTCACCATCACGCCAAAATGCCCGTGGAAGGACTTGACGCGCCCGATGCTCTTGGGCGGCATCCGGAAGCCGTACAGGGGCGGCAGATCGTCAGTGGCCTCCTCTTTGACCACCACCACCGGCCCCGGCAGGAAGTCGGCGAGGTGCGGCGCGCAGACCACCGGCCCGCTGCCCGGCCCGCCGCCGCCGTGGGGCGTGGCGAAGGTCTTGTGCAGGTTGAGGTGCATCACATCAAAACCCAATTCGCCGGGCCTGGCAATGCCTAACAGGGCGTTCAGGTTCGCCCCATCGCCGTAAACCAGCCCGCCCGCGGCGTGCACGGTTTCGATGACTTCCAGCAAATGCTCTTCAAACAGCCCTAAGGTGTTGGGGTTGGTGAGCATCAGCCCGGCCACGGTGTCGTCGCATTCCGCTTTCAGGGCGGCCAGGTCAATGTTGCCGCGCTCGTCTGAGGGAATTTCCACCACCCAGAAGCCGCTCATGGCCGAGGAAGCCGGGTTGGTGCCGTGGGCGGAATCGGGCACCAGGATTTTGTTGCGCTGCGTGTCGCCGCGATCCTGATGATACGCCCAAATCATGTGCACGCCGGTCAGTTCGCCGTGGGCGCCTGCGGCAGGCTGCAAACTGCACGCCGCGAAGCCGGTGATTTCCTGAAGGGCTTCCTGCAATTCGTACATCAGCCGCAGCGCGCCCTGGGCGGTTTCCTCGGGCTGCAAAGGGTGCAGGTGGGCAAAGCCGGGCAGGCGGCTGACGGCTTCGTTGATTTTCGGGTTGTACTTCATCGTGCAGGAGCCAAGGGGATAGAAGTTGATATCCACCGCGTGGTTGAAGTGGGAAAGGCGGGTGTAGTGGCGCACCACATCCACCTCGGAAACCTCCGGCAACGGCAAATCGGCGCGCAACAGGTCTTTGGGCATGGGGGAAGCCGGCACGTCGCTCTCGGGGAAGCGCACCCCGCGCCGTCCGGGCGCGGAAAGTTCAGAAATCAAAGGTTCACGCACTTTCATCGCCATCAGTGCACCTCCCCTAACATTTCAGCCAGCAGGTCAATTTCTTCGCGCGGGTTCATCTCGGTCACGGCCACCAGCAGCACATCGCGGAACGCCTCGCCGTAGGCTTCCCCCAACGGGTAGCCGGGGATGACGTCGTGCTCCAGCAGGTGGGCGGCAATTTCGTCGGCGGGGCCGGGGCAGCGGAGGGCAAATTCGTTGAAAAAGGGCGTTTCGGGGAAGGCCAGTTCGTAGCCCGGCAGCGCCGCCAGTTTGCGGGCAGCGTAGTGCGCCTTCTGATAGTTCAACTCGGCCACCTGCCGCAAGCCTTCCTTGCCCAGCAGGCTGAGGTAAACCGCCACCGCGAGGGTCATCAGTCCCTGGTTGGAGCAGATGTTGGAAGTCGCCCGTTCGCGGCGGATGTGCTGCTCGCGGGCGCTGAGGGTGAGCACATAGGCACGCTGGCCGCGGTTGTCAACCGTTTGCCCCACCAGGCGGCCGGCCATCTTGCGGACATACTTTTTGCGGGTGGCAAACAGCCCCACATACGGCCCGCCAAAGGAAAGCGGGATGCCGAGGGGCTGGCCTTCGCCCGTCACAATGTCGGCGCCCATTTCGCCCGGCGGCTTAAGCAGCCCCAATGCCAGCGGGTTGACCGCCACGCCGAAAAGCGCGCCGCGGGCGTGGACTTCTTCGGCCAGGGCGGTGAAATCGTAAACCCGCCCGAAGAAGTCGGGGTATTGCACCATCACCAGGGCAGTCTGGTCGTCCACCTCGTCCAGCAGGGCTTCGGGGGGCGCGGCGGGCGGCAGGTCGTCGCCGGCGAACACAATGGGCGAGCCTTGCGTGTAGGTGCGGGTGGTTTCCCGATAGTGCGGGTGCAGCGAGGGGGAAAGCACCACTTTGGGGCGCTTGCCGCGAAAGACATGGTAGGCCATGATGGCCGCTTCGGCCACCGCGGTTGCGCCGTCGTAATGCGAGGCGTTGGCAACTTCCATGCCGGTGAGGGCGCACACCATGCTCTGGTATTCAAAGAGGGCCTGCAGCGTGCCCTGGGAGATTTCCGGCTGGTAGGGCGTGTAGGCGGTGTAATACTCGCCGCGGCTGAGGATGGCGTCCACCGCGGCGGGGATGTAGTGGTTGTAAGCGCCCGCGCCGAGGAAGGAAACCAGGTCGCGGGCGGTTTCGTTGTCTTCGGAAAGCGCCTGCAGTTCCTCGGCCACCTCCATTTCGGTGAGCGGCGGGGGCAGCCGCAGCGGCGGGTAACGGTAGGCTTCCGGCACCGCCGCAAACAGGTCGCTCACCCGCGCCACGCCGATGGCTTCCAGCATGGCCTTGCGGTCGGCTTGCGTAAGCGGGGAAAACATCGCGCCTCCAGGAAATTGCGAATCAGGAATTGCGAATTAGGGAAAGCAAGTCCGCAATTCGCAATTCGCCATTCGCGGTTTATTCTTCGCGTTCCTTGCAATAGGCCTCATAGGCCTCGGCATCCATCAAGCCGTCCAGTTCGGCGGGGTCGGCGATTTCCAGTTTGATGAGCCAGGCCTTGCCGTAAGGGTCTTCGTTGACCGCCTCAGGGGTGTCGGCAAGGGCTTCGTTCACGGCCACCACCTTGCCGCCTGCGGGCGCGTACACATCGGCCGCGGCTTTGACGGATTCAATGGTGGCGATGATGTCGCCCTGCGCCACTTCGTCGCCCTCGGAAACCACGATTTCCACAAAAACGACATCGGAAAGTTGATCCTGGGCGTAGTCGGTGACGCCGACAGTCCCATCGGCGCGGATCCACTCATCGTTCTTGGTGTACTTCAGGTCGGCGGGGAATTCCATGATGAACCTCCTGGCAGGGTGTAGAAAAGCAAAAGGCGCACCGCGAGGCGCGCCCTCTGTCCGGAAACCTGAGAGATGCACGCCGACGAGGGCGCTTGCTCCTTCGGTGCCGCGCGAAGCGGGCTCTCCAGAGGGGAAAACAGCGCCAAAGTCCTTTTACCTGAGAGATTCGCCGCGGCTTCAGCCGGGCTTGCCCCTTCGGTGCCCGCTCTTGGAGATTTACAAATTGTTGCGACAATAACCGCGCGAGCCCGCGGCCCCCTCTCCTCTCCCACTGGGAGAGGAGAGGGGGGAGGACGCCGCCGGGCGGCGTCCGGGGGAGTGGTGAGGGCGAGAAACCGACAGATTTTTTACGCCCTCACCCCCAGCCCCTCTCCCAAAGGGAGAGGGGAGACCAGCTCAGGCTGTAGCCCTGGATTGTCGTAACAATTTATCAAAGTGCAACAGCGGGTCTCTCCCCTGGCACTGTTCAATTGTACCCCCATTCTACGGGGCGGGGAGAGAAAAGTCAAGCCCCACCCAAGCAAAAAGAGCCCGACGCCAAACATCGGCCTCACCCCGCCTTCCCGCTGATGACCCCCGATATGACCCCGGTCACTGGCGCATATGACCGCTTTTGAGGGATAATTGGGTGGTAGCGGCTGGAAGATAGCAGATAGCAGGTGGCAGTTAGCAGATAGCAGTTAGCAGATGGCAGATGGCAGATGGCAGGTGGCAGTTAGCAGATGGCGGCAACGCCTGCCCCAGAGGAGACCTCAACATGCAAACCCAACCCTTGCTCACCGCCCACAATCTCCACAAGCATTACGGCCGCGTGCACGCCGTGCGGGGCGTTTCTTTCCACATCGCGGCGGGCGAAATCTACAGTCTGCTCGGCCCCAACGGCGCAGGCAAAACCACCACCATCGGCATGTTGACCACCCTGCTGCGCCCCGACGAGGGCGACGCCACCATCGCCGGCTTCTCCGTCACCCGCCAACCTCAACGGGTCAAGGAAATCATCGGCGTGGTGCCCCAGGAAATCGCTCTTTACGACGACCTGAGCGCCCGCGAAAACCTGCGCTTCTGGGGGCGCATGGTGGGGCTGCGCGGCGCAGACCTCGCAAAGCGCGCAGACGAAGCCCTGGAACTCGCCGAACTGCGCGACCGCGCCAAAGACAAGGTCGCCACCTTCTCCGGCGGCATGAAGCGCCGCCTCAACATCGCCGTGGGGCTGCTCCACCGCCCCCGTATCCTCTTCCTGGACGAACCCACCGTGGGCATTGACCCCCAAAGCCGCCGCCGCATTCTGGATACCGTCAAGGAACTCAACCGCGGCGGTCTGACCGTGCTCTACACCACCCACTACATGGAAGAGGCCCAGGAACTCAGCCACCGCATCGGCATCATTGACTACGGCCAACTCATCGCCGAAGGCACTTTGGACGAACTCATCACTCAAACCGGCGTCGGCGAGCGCATCGTGCTCACCCTGGAAGCCCCGCCCGCCGATTTCGCCCCCAACGACCTGGCGCAAATGGAAGGCGTGCAGCGCCTTCACGCCGAGGGCGACACCCTCACTTTTGAAGTGGACGACGCCAACGGACGCCTGCCCGCCCTGTTGCTGCACCTGCAGGGGCTTGGGCTGACCGTCCGCCGCATAGAACTGCAGGAACCCAACCTGGAAGCCGTCTTCCTGCACCTCACTGGCCGCGCGCTGCGGGAATGAACCGCAAATTTCGCAGATTACGCAGAGACCCTCCTCCCCATGAAACTCCTCACCATCACCCTCAAAGATACCCTCACCCGCTTCCGCGACGTCCGCGCCCTGCTGTACATGCTGGTCGCGCCGTTAGCCATCGGCCTGATCATGGGCGCGGCCTTCGGCGGGCAAAACGACGGCTCCTCGCCCATCTACGCCATCCCCCTCGCTGTGGTGAACGCCGACACGGGCGACCTGGGGCAGACCTTCGTGGACATCCTCACCAAGATTGAGGTGGACACCGCCGAGGGCAAACAGTCCCTCTTCGCCGTCACGCCCTACGCCGACGCCGAAGCCGCCCGCGCCGCAGTGGAACGGGGCGAGGCCGACGGCGCGCTCATCCTGCCGCCGGACTTCTCCGCCGCACTGAAAAACGCCAACGCCCCCCGCGCCCGCCTGGACATTTACACCGACCCCACCCTGCGCATTCCCCCCGTTATCATCCGCAGCGTGACGGAACGCCTCGCGTTGGGCTTCCAGAGTGCGGCCCTGGGCGCCCGCCTGGCCGCAGAGCAGATTACCACCGCCGTGCAGGCCGACCCGGCGCTGCAAACCGCCCTCGCCGACCTGCCCCAGGCCATCGCCGAGGCCGAAGCCGACTTCGCCGCCGAACAGCCCCGCATCCGCCTGCAGCGCCAGACCCTCGGCGGCGGGAAGTCCTTTAATGTGCTGGGCTACTTCATGCCGTCCATGGCGATTTTCTTCCTCATGTTTGCCGTTTTCCACGGCATGCGCTCCATCCTGGAAGAAGAGAAAAAGGGCACCCTGCCCCGCCTGCTGACCACGCCCACCCGCCCCGCCGAAATCCTGGCCGGGAAAATCGGCGGCACGCTGCTCACCGGCCTGCTGCAAATGGCGGTGCTGGTGCTGGTTTCCGCCCTGCTCTTCGGCGTGCACTGGGGAAACCCGTGGGGCGTGGCGCTGCTCAGTTTCGCCACCGTTGCCGGCGCCGCCGGGCTGGGCGCTTTCCTGGCCGCCTTCGCCCGCGACGACAACCAGGCGGGCATCATCGGCACTTTCGTGGCGCTGGTCTTCGGCATCCTGGGCGGCAATTTCATCATGCTGCAAAACGTGCCCGTGTGGCTGGACCTCCTCAGCAAAGCCACCCTCAACCGCTGGGCGTTAGACGGCTTCACCGCCCTGGCGCTGGATAACGCCCCCCTGCACGCCGTGCTGCCCCATATCGCCATCCTGCTTGCCTTAGGCGCGGCCTTCTTCGCCCTCGCCCTGCTGGGCTTCCGCCGCCGCTTCACCCGCTGACCACCCGACTACCCGACCACGCGACGACCTGACTACCCCATGAAACTCCTCACTATCACCCTCACCTACCTCAAACAGACCTTCTCCTCGCGCAGCGTGCTGATTTTTTCCGTGCTGATGCCGATGATTTTCACCGCCGTGTTGGGCATCGCCATGGAAGGCATGGGGCCGCCGGACGAGCCGCCCCGCTGGACACTGCTGCTTTCCGATGAAGACCGCAGCCCCCAAAGCGCCGCGCTGCGCCGCCAACTGGAAGCCAACCCTTCGCTGGAACTCGTCGCCGCCCCCGCCGCCGACATTCCCGCCCGGGTGGAAAACGGCGACGCGCCCGCCGGGCTGGTCATCCCTGCCGGTTTTGGCGCGGCGCTGCAGCACGGCCGGCCCGCCGACCTGCGCTTTTACCGCGCCGCCAGGCACCTGCTGGACGCCCAGGCCGTGGAAGCCGCCGTGGGCACCGCCGTCGGCACGCTGGAAGGCATCCGCAACACCGCCGCGGTGGCGCAGCGCGTGGCCGACCGCCTCGCCATCCCGCCGGTTTCCCCCGCAGAAGCCTTCGCGCAGGCCGCCGCCCTGTGGGAAGCGCGCGCGCCGCTGGAAATCCACGCCGCCGCGGTCACCCGCCTGAAGGGCACCGAAATCCCCATCGGGACGGCGCAATCATCGCCCGGGATGTTGGTCATGTTCGTGCTGTTCGTCACCTTCGGCGGCGGCAGCACCCTGCTGGTGGAACGGGAACGCGACACCCTGCGCCGCCTGCTGGTCATGCCGCTGGGCAAGGCCACCCTCATCGGCGGCAAACTGTTAGGCATCTTCCTGAGCGCGTTAGTGCAGATGAGCATCATGGTGCTCTTCGGCGCGGCGTTGGGCGTAAACTGGGGGCAGGCGCCCGCGGCGCTGGCTGCCATGCTGCTGGCCTACGGCTTTGCCGCCACCGCGTTGGGCATCCTCATCGCCGTGGTCGCCCGCACCGCAGCCCAGGCCGACGGGCTGAGCACCGTGACCGTGCTGGTGCTCTCGGCGTTGGGCGGTGCGTGGTGGCCGATTGAAATCGTGCCGCCGTGGATGCAGACGTTGGCAAAAGCCCTGCCCACCTACTGGGGCATGCAGGGCTTCCAGGACATCATCGTGCGCGGCCTCGGCCTGCGCGCCGTGCTGCCCGAGGCGGGCGTGCTGGCGGCTTTCGGGGTGGTTTTCCTTGCCGTCGGCCTGTGGCGGTTTCGGTGGGAATAACGCTGCAGCCAGACCCCAGACCTCCGAGGTCTCAAAGACCTCGGAGGTCTGGCGGGGCTTTCAGGATATCATCGTGCGCGGCTTGGGGTTACGCGCCGTGCTGCCCACGGTGGGCGTGCTGGTGGCCTTTGGGGCTTCCTGCTGCTGGGGCTGTGGCGGTTTCGGTGGGAGTAGGGGCGACCGGCCGGTCGCCTCTACCTTGGCCCATAGGGTAAAATGACATTATGAAACCCCTGCGCCTCTCCCTGGAAGCCCTCTCGTATTACCTGACCACCTTCGCCGTGGGGGCGGCCGGGGCCGTTCTGGTCTTCGTGCAGCGGCACCCCGCCCGGTGGGCCGTGCTGGCCCTGGTGGTGGCCTTCGGCGTCGCCAGCGTGGTTGGGTTCGCCCCCCTCGTCACCGCTTCCCGAGGGCGGACACGCCTGCTCCTGGGCGTGGAGACGGCGCTCATTGTCACTCTGCTCCTCCTCGCGCCGGAGATGAACTTCTTCATCATCTGGTTCTACATGATGAGCGTGTACGCCATTCTCGCCCTGCCCCGTCGGGAAGCCTTCGCCTGGATACTCGGGTTCGCCCTGGTGAGCCTGGTGCTGCTAATCGCCCACGAAGGGGTGGTGGGGGGCCTCGTCACCGCCCTGATTTACGCCAGCGGGTTTGCCTTCTTCGCCATCTTCGCCCACCTGACCCAACAGGCCCAGCAGGCCCGCGCCGAAAGCGAGCGGCTGCTGGCCGAACTGCAAGCCGCCCACCGCCAACTCCAGGACTACGCGGCCCGGGTGGAAGAACTGGCCGCCGCCGAGGAGCGCAACCGCCTGGCCCGCGAAATGCACGACACGTTAGGCCACCGGCTGACCGTTTCCGCCGTGCAACTGGAAGCCGCCGAGCGCCTGATTCCCACCCAACCGGCACGCGCCGCGGCCATGGTTGCCACCGTGCGGGAACAGGTGCGCGCCGCCCTGGCCGATCTGCGCCGCACCGTGGCCGCCCTGCGCCAGCCGCTGGAAAGCGACCTGCCGCTGGAACACGCCGTCCGCCGCCTCGCCGCCGAATTCCAGCAGGCCACGGGCATTGCCGTGCACATCGCCTGGCCTGACGACCCGCCGCCGTTTTCCCCCGCCCATCGCCTGACCCTCTACCGCGCCGTGCAGGAGGGGCTGACCAACATCCACAAGCACGCCGCTGCCGCCCAGGCATGGGTGACGCTGGAAGCCGACGGAGCGCACCTCACCCTGAGCATCCGCGACGACGGGCGAGGCCCCCAGCCCGGCGCAGGCGGCTTCGGCCTGCGCGGCCTGCAGGAACGCGCCGCCCACCTCGGCGGCCAGGCGCGCTTTGGCCCCGCGCCCGAAGGCGGCAGCCTGCTGGAAATGACCCTGCCGCAGAAGGGCTGAGGCGCAAAACCGCAGAAAACGGGATGTGCGATGCGCGATGCGACCTCTTTGCGTCTTTGCCTTCCTTCTTTGCGCCTTTGCGTTAACTTCCTTGGCGCTCTTGGCGTCATCTTGGCACCCTAAATCGGCGCCAATCTGTGAAATCGGTGGATTTTTTCTAAGGAACCCGCGATGAAACCCATTGACCTGCTGCTGGTAGACGACCAGCGCCTGATGCGCGACGGCTTGCGCACCCTGCTGGAACTGGAAGACGGCCTGCGGGTGGTGGCCGAAGCGGAAAACGGGCTGCAGGCGCTCACGGCCTACGAAGAACACCAGCCCGATGTGGTGCTGATGGACATCCGGATGCCGGAAATGGACGGCGTGGAAGCCACCCGCCGCCTGCTGCAAGCCCACCCCGACGCCCGCATCGTCATCCTGACCACCTTTGACGACGACGAATATGTGTTTGACGCCCTGCGCGCCGGGGCGCTGGGCTATTTGCTGAAAGACGTTTCCGGGGCAGAACTGGCCACGGCCATCCGCACGGTGGCGGCGGGCGGGGCGCTCATTGAACCTTCGGTGGCACGCAAGGTGCTGGTCGAATTTGCCCGCCTGCCCGATGTGCCGCCCGCGGCAAGGGAAGCCCACCTCACCGCCCGCGAGCGCGAAATTCTGACGCTCATCGCGCAGGGGCTGAGCAACCGGCAAATCGCCGCCCGCCTCTTCCTCGCCGAGGGAACGGTGAAAAACTATGTCAGCAACATTTTTGATAAGCTGGGGGTGGACGACCGCACGCAGGCCGCGGTGTGGGCGCACAAGCACGGCATGGGGTAGCCGCCGTCAGGCGGTCGGGCCGCCGAAAACCCCGCAGCATTGGTATAATGGCAGCCCACCCACTTTTTTCCCCGGAGGCCGCCATGCCATTCCCCATTTCTCCCACTGCCGAACTGACGCCCGACGAAATGCGCCGCTACGCACGCCACATTTTGCTGCCGGGAATCGGCCAGGAAGGCCAGCAGCGGCTGAAAAGCGCTTCGGTATTGCTGGTGGGCATGGGGGGGCTGGGTTCGCCCGCGGCGCTTTACCTCGCGGCAGCAGGGGTGGGCCACCTGGGGCTGGCCGACGACGACGTGGTAGATGAAAGCAACTTACAGCGCCAAATTCTTTACGCCACCGCCGAAGTGGGCACCCCAAAAGCCGTGGCCGCCCGCGAGCGCCTGCACGCTCTCAACCCTTACACCCAAATTGATATTTATCCTTACCGTCTCACCCCCGCCAACATTTGGGAAATCGCTGCCCGCTACGACCTCATTGTA
>Ga0256829_1002044_pt1 | contig 15539 bp, 18 predicted proteins | sample 131447metaG_FD_185979 | JGI IMG/M metagenome (GOLD analysis project Ga0256829, IMG submission 185979) | Hydrothermal vent microbial communities from Lau Basin, Pacific Ocean - 131-447 | ecosystem: Environmental > Aquatic > Marine > Hydrothermal vents | place: Pacific Ocean: Lau Basin | collected...
CCTTAATCACTACGACCTTCCCCCGCATCAGGTAAAACGTTTAGGCACAGGGTTAATGGATGATCCGTCCCTTGCGCAGGACAGTACATTGCGCGGTGCATGGTTTGCCGCGCCCGACCCGCAATCCAGAAAGAAATTTGAACGCCGATACACAAACACATACAGAACAAAGCCCCCGCGCATTGCCTCATTGGCCTATGACGCAACGGCTTTATCTGCAATTCTGGCACGCATCGGATTGAAAAAGACAGGCCGCCCAGCATACAGCCACAGCGCAATTACAAATGCGAACGGGTTTTCCGGCGTGGATGGAATATTCCGATTCCGTGCGGATGGTATTGTTGAACGCGGCCTTGCCATCATGGAATATAAAAACGGACGCATTGTTGTAATTGACAACGCCCCGAAAACATTTCAAAAGAGAGCGTTCTAAAAATTTAACGGATACGTTTAAAAAATGAGGATTAAAAGGGCCAATACGCGATGCGCGCGCTTCCTTGCCCTTGCGGCAATGATTATGGCCTTTATGTCCCATACCACTCCGCTATGGGCCAGCTCTGCTAACGGTACACCGATTGTCATCTGTAGCTCTTTCGGTACCAAGACAATCATCATTGATGAAAACGGTAATCAAATACCACAAGATGACAGCACCGCGATAAAACATTGTGCTATGTGTCTGAATGCGGCGATGCACGCTTTGGCTGCGCGTGATCTGAACACACATGCTATCCCGGCGCCCGAATTGACAAAAACCGGCCGTATTTACAATTCAGAATCGCCGCGTATCTATTCAAACCATACGGCTGACCGCGCCATTCGCGCACCGCCTGCACACTCCTGAACCACACCACCTAACAACATTATTTTATATTCAGGAGTTCAAAAATGAACCAATTTAAAAAAGCCTGCCTAATGGGCAGCACAATCCTTGGTTTTATGGTATCACCCGCACTGGCCGATGAAATGACAATTTCCAATCACGATGACCATGCGCATCATAACCATCATGCAAAAGGCCACGTTCATAAAGGCCCCCTCGCCCCTGCCAACATTATGGGTGATCACACCCATGATAAAGGCGAATGGATGGTGTCGTATCGTTTCAAACATATGCGCATGGAGGGCAACCGTCAGGGCACAAGCTCTATCTCACCAGAGGATATCGTCTCCACGGTTACCAACCCGAATGCACCGCCGCCTAATTTACGCGTTGTCCCGACTGAAATGGATATGGACATGCATATGCTTGGCGCGATGTACGGCGTGACAGACAAGCTAACCCTGATGGCGATGGCGATGTATATGACCAAGGAAATGGACCATATCACCTTTGCGGGTATGGCGGGCACAACGCGCCTTGGGGAATTTACAACGCGCTCCTCCGGCTGGGGGGATACATCCCTGACGGGGATTTACAATGTCTATGAAAATGACAACATCAATATAAACATCAATCTGGGAATCAGTGCGCCGACAGGCTCTATTAAGGAAGAAGACACCGTCCTAACCCCGATGAACACCACGCCGCGCCTAAGGCTTCCGTATGCGATGCAGCTCGGCTCGGGCACGTGGGATGCCCTGCCCGGCATTACCTATACAGGCCATAGCGGTAAATGGGGATGGGGTGCGCAATATCAGGCCACCATCCGCCTTGAGAGTGAAAACGACCAAGGGTATCGTTGGGGTAATCGCCATAACCTAAACCTTTGGGGCGCGTATCAACCCTCTGATCAATGGACAGTGAATGCACAAATTCGCGGTGAAACCATGGGCAAGATTAAGGGCTCTGACGCCGCAATCACCGCGCCCGTGCAAACCGCCAATCCCGATAATTACGGCGGCGAGATTGTTGAGGTTGGCGCAGGATTTATCTACCAACCTGACTTCCAAAGCTTAAAAGGCCTTGAAATCGGCGTAAATCTGGACGCGCCTGTCCACCAGGATTTAAACGGTGTACAGATGGAGCGTGACTGGAGCATCAGCACCGCAATCACATATCGTTTTTAATCTAAAAACGATTCGATATCACATTAAGCGCACGCCACGGATTAACGATGGGGTGCGTTTTTTTATGCACGCATAAAATAAGGTGAAATAACAAAAAAATATAATAAAATACTGTAATAAAATATCTTTCTAAAAAAAATCTGATTTTGTATAAAAAATTAACCTTTGGTGGCTTGTCAAAATGATGAAAATAAGTAATATCTAACCATACCCAGATACGACACGATGAGTTTTCATACTGTCCTTTCGCCTGTTTCATAGGCATTTATAGTTTAGGAGGAGCATCATGGCAGAAGCAGCCAAAAAAGGTCGACCACGTAGTGAGAAATCACGCAAGGCGATATTGAATGCAACAAACAAACTCTTGCTTCAGACATCCGTGCAGGAGCTAAGCATTGAGTCCATCGCCAAGAAAGCGAAAGTCGGAAAGACAACGATCTATCGCTGGTGGCCGAACAAGACCGCAGTTGTGATGGATGCATTGGCGAACCAACCCGGCATGCAGACCCCTCTTCCGACAGCAAGCAGCCACAGAGAAGCGATCACAATGCAACTGGATAAGTTGATCCGCTTGGTCGATAGCAATAACGGGCAAACCATCGCCCAGCTTTTCAGTGAGGCACAGGCCAGCGAAGTATCCTTGAAGATTTTTAAAGATAACCTTCTTGAACCTTTGATGGATGCCATCCGCTACAGTATCGAAGAAGGCCAGAAAAACGGTGAATTCCGCGATGATATCGACGCATCATTGGCGATTGATATGCTCTGTGGTCCGATCTTCTTCCGCCTGATGGCACACCCGAATGACCTAGACGATCCGTTCCGTGAGGCGTATCCTGACGAAGCCATCAAAGTCTTAGACGTCAGTAACGCGAACAGCTAAGCTGATTACACAATTAAAGTTAACAAATAGAGGCCGAAAAACGCCTCTATTTTTTTGCGCATATGTAAATTTATTGCTATCCTAAGGAAAAATAATAATCGAGTGATAAATGGGCGATACCCCAAGCGATAAACCAAACGCATTTGAGCGGCACTATAACCGCTTTAGAAATGATTCCCCGCCCCTTGCAGAGAACGAGAGGGCATTATCTGACCGCGTCATCACCCAGCACCTTCAGGATAATTACGACAATGATGAAATCCCCATGGACCGCATTGATTTCAGCGTGCCGGGGGCAATCGACAGAGTTGAAAGAAACCTGAGAGAGGCCAGCAAGGCAAACTGGGATCCTGATCACAGTGACGGCATGGTATCAGAGACAATTAACTATCTATCGATGATGATATACGGTGAGGCAGAGCAATCCCCCGAACAACGCGCATCCGACACAAACGCCAGGGCGTTTTTGGGGAAAACACGCACAGATGCAAACGTCGTTGAAGACATCATAAACCGCACCCCCGCCCTGTCGGGATTTTCCATGGATGATGCCAAAGCCATCGCCCGCGCGGATATGTCAGATACGGATAACGGCATTGCAACACTGTCAAAATTCCCTGATGCAGACCCGAATTTGGTGCGCGCAGTTGCTTATACGATGCTGCATGCCAACGCAGACTCTCTGAGCGACGAAGACCTCCAAGGACAGGACTTTGCAGGCACAGCCCGTGGATATCTGCATTACAGTAACGAATACGGCAATGCCTATCGTGATTGGGAACTGGATCGCCGCAACGCCGTATTGGATGACCTGAAGGGAAACCCGGATTTTATGGCAGATTTAGGCCGCATCAAAGCGCCGCAAAATATTGAAACCGCAGATGAACTGGCCGAGCAATTCGCAATCAGAGAGCGCATTGCAGATACAATCGCAACAAGGTTCGCCGACACATACGGTGTTTCGGATATCCTGACAAAAGACGATATCACCGTTACATACGCGACACGCGCCACATTTAGCGAGGACGCAACCGGCGGATATATGGCACATACAAATATCGGCATCCTGAACGATGAAACCATCGTCGTGCGATATAACCCTGCTGCCCCCCTTATGGACAACACAAGATACCTGGCAAAAACCGACATAGACGAAGCAGATTTCTTTTTGCGCTCTGCCGTAGAGGAAGTTCAACATGGCGTAGATCAAATTTATGCTGATAAGCTTGTGCTCGGCACACTTCCCGAAAATGCCCCCGTTGATCATCACGCCACAATGTCCGCCCTGAATTATCTGACATATGCAGACGGTGACCCCGGCGCGGGGTATGATGACTATGCCAACCAGTATGTCGAAAGCAGCGCGAAAAACGTCGCCCAAGACATTGCGTTTGAGCTGACCTACCAGCTTAAATACCCGGAAGATGCCAATGCCACACAAAACGCCAATATGGGTGTCGACACACCCACCGTTAAACTATAGAACAGCGCCCTAATTGAAAATCACCTGTTTCGTGATACTATATTCTGTCTCAATGCAGCCCTAAGATAAAACGGAGCCCCACATGGCAGATGCACCAAGTGCCGCTGAAACCAAAGAAAAAGTTGAAGAAATCGTCATCGAGGGCATTAACCTCGAAAAAATAAATATTTCCGAAATCGCACAACACACTCTTGATTGGTGCACCGATTATTTATTTCAATACAACACCCTATATCAAGGCATTATCATTGTTGCTTCGTTTGTGATCGGCCTGATCATTTATCGGATGACAAAGAAAAGTGTTGTTGATGCCATCGAAAATTCAGATTGGCCACGCCGCGTAAAACGTGTGGCGATGAACGTTAAAAAGCTGCTCTTCCCGTTTATTACCCTTACCGTGATTTTCCTAATGACACGGATCGCCAGTTCCGATCTGGTCGGGGTGGATGTCTCCCTGATCAATGGAATGATGAAAGTACTGGCCGCATGGATTGTCATTCGCTTGCTTGCGCAATTCATTGATAACAACGCCGTGCGTAATGTTTTTGCGTTCGGCATTTGGTCCGTCGCCGCCCTCAGTATCTTTGGTGTATTGGGCACAGCAACCGCCGTTCTAGACTCCGCCGCCTTCACGATGGGCGACTTCAGATTATCCCTACTTTCTGTCATCAAAAGTGTCTTTTACCTATTCATTTTATTGTATTTTGCCACTTTTGTTTCCTCATTTGCCGAACGGCGCGTATTAAAATCAACCAGCCTTACCCGATCCTCTCAAGTGCTGGTCGCAAAAATCATACGTGTTTTATTGATTGTTATTGCCCTTTTGATTGGCATCACAAGTTCCGGCATTGATTTATCCCTGTTCGCGGTCTTTGGCGGTGCGGTCGGTTTGGGTGTTGGTTTTGGTTTACAAAAAGGTGTCTCAAACCTGTTTTCAGGCATGCTGCTGTTGGTTGACCGATCAATCGAACCCGGCGATGTCATCGAAATCCCTGAAATCGGAACCTTTGGTTGGGTTAATCACATGGCCGCGCGCTATACTGAAATCGTCACGCGTGACAACAAATCCTTCCTGATACCGAACGAAGATTTCATCACCCAGCGCGTCGTGAATTGGAGCCACGGGAACTCGCTCATTAGAATCGAAGTACAGTTCGGTGTTCACTACGATTCCGATCCACATGCCGTCAAAGCATTGGCAGAAGACGCCGCGGCAAACGCACATGAACGTATTTGCGAAGACCCGTCCCCTGTCTGTCATCTAACCGAATTCGGGGATAGCTCCCTTAATTTCAAACTAAGATTTTGGATTCAAGATGCAGAGCGCGGCGTGACCAATATGCGCGGCGCGGTTATGCTTGCGTTATGGGATGCATTTAAAGACAATAATATTGAAATCCCCTATCCGCATCGCGATGTCTATATTCGCAATAACGAGGAGACCAGCTTTCCCCCTGCTGCTGAGCCCCGAAAGAAAGACAACAAAAAAGCCTCACAAGAATAGTAAGGCTTCTTTCTTTAAACATATGCAGGAAACGACATTACATATCGAAAGTTTCGGCGCTTTGGCCGCCATCAACACCAAGGGCAACGCGGTCACCTTCTTGTAGATCAGAAAGCTTTGTATTGATTGTCACAGGATCGCCGTTCTTATCTGTAAATTCAGGCATTTTTACCTCAGTATATCCCATCGCCTCACGATCACCATCCTGAAGGTCCGCAATCTTTGTTGTGATTGTAACAGGATCACCATGCCTATCTGTAAAAGTCGGCTTAATCGCATCCCAGTTTTTCAATCCGTCATCACTCATTAGTCAAGTTCCTTTGTGGTTAAACTCTTGTTATTTTAATAAAGGTTGCCTTATATATTCTTAACATTTACGCCATGCAAGAAAAAAGTGCGCGATTTTACTCGCACACCCTATCATTCGTATATTTTCGCGTTTGGTTACGCTGCTTTTGCTTGCGCGATTTGTGCAGGCTCAGCTGTCAATGTCGCAGACACAGCCGCAACAACCGCCGCAACCTTAACCGCAGTCTGAATTTCAGTGTTTGCAATACCTGCGTCTTTCAGCTGTTTTTCATGTGACTGAACACAGAAGTTACAGCCATTAATCGCAGACACAGCCAAAGACCATAGTTCGAAATCAATTTTCTCTTCAATACCCGGGTTGGCAATCACATTCATGCGCAACTTTGCAGGCAATGTTTGATATTCGCTCATGATGCCTGTGAACTTATAATAAACGTTATTCATCGCCATGATTGATGCCGCAGCTTTTGCCGCGTCTATCGCCGCCGCAGAGATATTATCGCTCGCCTCTGCTTCGATTGCGTCGATCACATCGGCATTGCCACACGCATATGCACATGCAACGAACGTGCCCCAAAGCTTTTGCAGATCGAGTGTTTCGTCACTGGCTAGAGATGACAGGTTTAACTTAATATCCTTCGCATAAGCAGGAAGTTTATTTTTCAATTCTGAAATCGACATGTGGTTATCCTTTTACTTTTATTCATTAATGGACGATACGGCGGATAGAGGAACTGAGGGGGTATATCACCCGCCGTATCTTTTGCACTCTTATTAGTCTGCTTAATAATTAAGCAGCAATCTTTGTTGCTTCTGAAGAAACATCAATGACATCACCACCAACCGGACGGTTACATGGGCATAGCTCATCTGATTGTAACGCATCAAGGATACGCAATGTTTCTTTCGGGTTACGACCAACATTCAGACCGTTTACAGAAACGTGCTGGATTACATTATGTGGGTCTACAACGAATGTCGCACGAAGGGCTACACCTTCTTTTGGCTCACGGATACCAAGAGCATCAACCAAAGTGCCGTTTGTGTCTGCAAATGACCACTGGTCAAGCTTGTTCAGGTCTGCGTGCTCACGACGCCATGCCAACTTACAGAATTCATTGTCAGTTGAACCACCAAGAACAACTGCATCACGATCAGCAAATTCTTCGTTTAATTTTGCAAATTCAACAATTTCAGTCGGACATACAAATGTGAAATCTTTTGGGTAGAAGAAGATAACTTTCCACTTACCTTCAAAGCTTTTTTCAGTGATTGCTTCAAAAGCACTTTCGCCGTTTTCTTCGTGCTTATTAAATCCTGGCTTAACGCCTGTAACTTCAAATTCAGGTAGTTGATCACCTATTCCGAGCATATCTTTTTCTCCATAAATTAGATATTAATGTTTTACATGATTGTTAAATGCACAGATTCCTCTTGCAAAATCCAATGAATTATTCCAATTACTATTATCGAAAAAACAAATAATTAAATTTAATTAAAAAAGGTAAAGTCGATAAAATGATTCGCCCGAAACTAAGACAGTTAGAATACCTGCTGGCACTGGATAATGAGCAATCCTTCAGTAACGCCGCCGCAGCCTGCAATGTAACGCAATCAACCCTTAGCGCAGGGATCAAAGATTTAGAGAATATCTTGGGGCAGCAATTGGTCAATCGCGCAGGGCGCAGCACCGTCAGCCTGACCGCGTTCGGTAATGACGTGGCAGAACAATCGCGCATGATTTTATCTGATGTGGACAACATCGTCGCCCGCGCCCGTCAGATGCGCGCCCCCCTCAGCGGTATATTACGCCTTGGCATTATCCCAACCATTGCGCCCTACTTCCTGCCGCAAGCCATAAAGACAATTAGCGAAGAATACCCCGATCTGGAGTTGCAATTGCACGAAGACTTAAGCGATCGCCTGATCGACCAAATCACCAAACGTCAACTGGACGCCGCCATTATGGCATTCCCCCACAAAACAGAGGGGATGGAAACACACACATTATTTGAGGAGGATTTCTATCTTGCCGCACCAAAATGCAAAGACATCCCCGACGGTGTGGATATGGATGACATCACGCAAGATGAACTTTTATTACTGGAAGACGGTCATTGCCTGCGCGATCACGCATTGGCGGCCTGTACATTCATCCCATCGGTTAAACGCAAAACATTCAGCGCAACCAGCCTGCCCACCCTATTGCAAATGGTCGGACAGGGCTATGGCAAAACCCTTCTGCCTGAAATGGTGGTGAAAAATGCCCCGATACCTGACGGCATACAGATTATCCCGATACAATCCCCCGCCCCGACACGTGAAATCGGCATGGTTTGGCTGGATAACAGCCCGCAACGCAAAGAATTAAACGCGCTGGCGGAGACATTGGAAACCATACAGCAAAGCAAATAAACTTGCCGTATATGGAAAACACAGAATATAATGACTCTATATTAAGTTAGGGACAAAAAAATGCCGATTGAACTGGGCGAGCAGATTGGTGCAGGCGGAAGTGGATATGTTCACGAAGGGCCTGACAATACCGTCTACAAAATCACCAACGGATCCGATATGGGGAATATCGACTTGCTGAGAGAGCTCGGCATGCTGAGCCGTGTGGCGAATGCCGGTGACATTCCATCCCCAAACGTCATTGATGCAGGCAGGCTTGATGGGCGCTGCTACATTCAAATGGAGCGGATAGACGGTATTAATCTAAATGAAATGCTCAACGAATGGGCACCAACTTTCGAAGAAATTTCAAATATTCGCGATCAAATCGCCGACATATTTGCCAGACTTGAAGAGGCCGGCCTATTCCACGGTGATGCCATCGGCATGGAAAATTACATGATCAGCGAAACCGAAAGCGGACTGAAAGTTCACATCATCGATTTTGTTGAGGGTGGCACAGACATGACAGGCCAAACGGCGCGAAAAGAAGCCGCCGCGATCGACACCGTACTGGAGCGCATTCAGATATCATTGCCGAAACCAAAAACGGATGACGCGCTCGCGCTCTAGAATATTGCTTTTTTTGAAATAGTATTTTATATATCTGCGCATGACAGAACATGCTTACACAGTTGCCGCGATGTATCGCTTTGTGCCCGTTGAAGATATCCCATCTTTGCGCAAACAAATCTATGCATTTACAGAAGAAAACGTACCCAGCATTTGCGGCACGCTCCTTCTTGCGCCCGAAGGTATAAACGGCACGATTGCCGCCCACGCAGCCGAAATGGATAAGATGATTGATTATCTTGATACATTGTTCGGCGTAAAGGCCGCGGAAAAAGCATGCGAACTGAAATTCTCTCACGCCTCAAAGCAACCCTTTAACCGCTTTAAGGTGCGCCCGAAGAAAGAGCTGATCACACTGCGCAAGCCCGAAGCCAACCCACATGACGTGGTCGGCGAATATGTGGAGCCGAAAGATTGGAATGATCTTATCAGTGATCCTGATGTTATCTTGGTGGACACGCGCAATGATTACGAAACCAAGGTTGGTATTTTTGACGGTGCTATTGATCCGAACATGAAAATCTTTACGGAATTTCCTGACTGGGTTGAAGATAACCTTGATCCGAAAAAACACAAAAAGGTTGCGATGTTCTGCACAGGCGGTATCCGCTGTGAAAAGGCCAGCTCTTACATGCTCGCCCAAGGATTTGAAAATGTGTATCACCTGAAAGGCGGCATTCTTGATTATCTGGAAACCGTTCCTGCAGAAGACAGCAAATGGAAAGGCGATTGTTTCGTCTTTGATCAGCGCGTTGCGGTTGGGCACGGCCTGAAAGAAGCAAACTGGTGTGTGTGTCACGCCTGCAGAGAGCCGCTCTCTTTCGAGGATACGCAGCATCCGTCATACGAAAAGGGCGTGTCCTGTCACCATTGCGCCGACAGCCTGACACCCGAGCGTGAGAAATCTTTACGTGAGCGTCAGAAATACTATAATAGCAAGTATGGCGAATAACATTACCAAACATTTACGCATCTTCGGACGTGTTCAGGGCGTGTATTACCGCGCATGGACTGTACAAACAGCCACCGATCTTGGCCTGACAGGATGGGTTCGGAACCGCAAGGACGGAAGCGTAGAAGCCATCGCCACAGGCCCGAAAGACACCGTGGAGCGTCTGATCACGGCCTGCTATCAAGGGCCTGAGCGCGCCAAGGTTGAAACAATCCAAATTACCGATGGTGTTGATGAAAACCTATCAACGTTCGAATTTCGTGAAACCGCGTAAATATCGAAACGGACAGACTTGGATAAACTCAGATTCGCAATATTAACCACTGATTTAAAATAAAAAATGACTCAAGACGTACATCCTATTTTATACTCTTTTCGCCGCTGCCCCTATGCGATGCGCGCGCGCCTGGCACTCTTGCAGGCACAAATAAAGTGGGAACATAGAGAGATCATATTCAGGGATAAGCCTGCGCACATGCTGGAGATATCCCCCAAGGGCACTGTGCCCGTTCTCCTACTGCCCGATGGTACCGTAATTGACGAGAGCCTTGATATCATGCTCTGGGCGCTCGGCGAAAACGATCCTGACAACTGGCTAAGCGAAGATAACAAAACCGAGGCCATGGCGCTCATCAATGAAAATGACACCACATTCAAACGTGCACTGGATCGCTATAAATACCCAAACAGATACGAGGATGAGGATTGCAGCAATGCGCGCGAAGACGGGCTGGAATTCATCAAAAAGCTCGATACATACCTAACAGACAGAGACACCCTTCTGCCATCCGGCGCATCCATTGCCGATACAGCGATTTTTCCTTTTATCAGGCAATTTGCCCATGTTGATCGTGACTGGTTCTACGCTCTGCCAACACCAAATATTCATACATGGCTGACCAAACATCTGGAAAGCAACGCCTTTACGACCATAATGAAAAAACATGAATTATGGACGCCCGATTCGTAAAAAACGTACATAAATTAATATTGTAAAAACAATACGATGAGCACAAAAAGAAAATGCGACACATCAAGTATCGCATTAACCAATATTGACCATTTAGGGCACTATTATTCCGGTGGCGCGTCCACCGCATCCGGCTCTTGCGGGCGATCCTCTACATCATCGTGCTTGGACTTTTCCCAGCGCTCCGCCTTGTCTTTATCATGGGGTGGCTTTTTGTGGCGCGGGTGCCCACGACCCGTTAATTTTTCAATCGTATGATCGGCAAGCTTAACGCGCTCCTCCTGAGGTAGTTTTGCAAATACTTCTTTGATCGCATCAATACGGTCGCGCATAAATATACCATTAAACTCAACCATTTTTTCCGCCACCTTATCATACGCCAGCGCGTCAAAATCCTCCGCGATAAGCACTTCTTTCATCGCCATTTTATTATCGCGCATTTCCTTAAAAGCAGTGCGCATATTTTTCCACCTGCCTTTAAACGTATCCTTTAATATACCCCTTGTCTCAGGCGCTAATGTCTCCTTCACCTGATGCCAATCGGCATGTTTTTTCATTTTTTGGAAATGCCCCACCATCAGGCCAATAAACAAAACATTCAGGATGATTGATAAGGTAAATATAACTTTTATTTTCTTGCTCATAAGAACTCCCCGTAATCTATATCACTTTCCATGATTAATGTTTCCGCATCGAGCGCCGTAGACGCCACAGTGTATCCGGCATATTCGGTGATGCTGTCACTATAGCCGCCCATAATAAAGCCGCACATCAAAACCAACGTCATAACCAATGCAGGCTGCGGAATAACAAAAAGCTGTGACACACCATCCATAAACGATTTTATGCCTTTTAACACGCCGCCACTTTCGGGCGCAGGCTTCAATGATGCCTGAATTATTCTATGCTCCAGATTACTGCGCATTTCAGGGACAGATCGCTTCGACAGCAATGCATCTAAGTCTTTATCATGATCCATAATAGTGCCTCCCACTCTCTTCTTCGTTCAACAATCCTTGCCGCGTTAAAATATCTCTAAGGCCTGATTTCGCCCTCATTAATAATGACTCTAATGCCTTCACACCTATATCCATAATCTCTGCCGCCTCTTTATTGCTCAGCTCCTCATAAAAACACAGGTTCAGGGCCATCTTTTGTCGCTCAGGCAATTCTTGTATTGCATCCTCTAATAATTTTTGTTGCTCATCCCCTTCCATCGTATCTTGCTGGTCGGGTGTATTATCCGTAATACGGTCCAGAACATCAGAACCCTTCGAATCTTTTTTCTTACGCGCATAATCAATCGCCAGATTGGTTACCACACGATAAAACCATGTCGTAAACTTTGCGCCCTTGCCCGTCTTCCACATGTCAGGTTTCCGCCATAGCTTCAGGAAGGCTTCCTGAACGATATCTTCCGCCTCATCCTGATAGGGATACATGCGATACGCCGCCGCATAAAACATTTTCGTATGCCGCATAACAAGCAACGAGAAAGCCTCATGATCCGAACTTTGTATCCGGATCATGAGTTCTTCATCACTTAACTCATCTAATTTCGATGGTGTTGCCATTAAACCTCGCAACAATGGTTGCCGTTATTCGCCTTCAGGAGGCGCATCGCCATGGCCGCCCTTTTTGCCTTTATGCTCTTTCCATTTTTCTTTCATCTTGGCTCTGGCTTCTTCGGCTTCTTCTTTCGTGATTTCACCGTTTCCATCCAGATCCATTTTTGAGAACATCTTTTCGGCGCCTTCTAAAAATTCACTTTTAGTCACAACGCCATCACCATTCAAATCATGCTTTTCGAACATTTTATGGCCTTTTTTACCGCCGTGTGGTCCGGCTTCTGCTGCTGTCGGTACACTCACCGCCAAAGCCAAAGCTGATAGCATAAGTAATTTTTTCATTATCCATTCCTCTCGGGTTGATTGCTAATACACCCATACTACGCAGCGTACTTCACAACCCTTCGAAAAAAAAATAACACCGAAAAAACCCCTAGTATTCACTAGCTTTTCAGGTCAATCACCACACGGTGTTTAGACGAAAGGTTCGGGCGCAAGATCATCGTATCAAGGATCTTGGTTTTCTTTTTCAAGCGCACCTCGAACAATACACTCCCGTCTTTATATTGGCGCGCCACATATGTACCGAGTAAGCTGCTCTTCGTGAAGCTCTCCTGCGGGCTTAAACGCCACTTCGTTGAGTCAAGCTTGATCCGCAATACATTACGCACATGATCGATGGCCACCTTGTACCGCGTGGTTTCCGTTACCTCAATCACCAGACGGGTACGCCCGGGATGCTTGCCGCTCCGCAATCTAATGGCTTCGGCAAGATACTTTACCGGCGCCTCAGAACTCACCTTCTTTTTAACAGGTTTCTTTACAGGTGGGCGCACAGAGGCGCTCTTGCTTGCCGCTACCGGTTTTTTACCCGGCACAACAACATCACCATCAGACTGACGAACGCCTTTAGAAACTTGCGCCTTTTTGGTTGGCGCAACATCACGCGCCGCTAATTTTTGCGCAGGGAGTATTGGCGGAACGACGACACCGCCAACCATACGCTCTTCAGACGTGGTCGGTTTGCTAGCAAGGAAAGACGCGGTCGATACAGAATTCGCTCTCGGCTTTTCTTTTTTAACAACAACAACGTTTTGCACGGGCTTTCTTTTGGGGACGACCAAAGTCTGGCTGGATTGATCATCCTCTCCGAAAATCGTTTTAATCTTTTTCAGCAGATCCTGCTCTGCCACTGCATGTGTCGGTTTAGAGATAGAGCTTTCCGCGATTTGATAGTTTTCCAACTCCGTATCGCCGGGCTCCAATCGCAAAACGCGCATCTTACCGTCTTGTCCGCTTTTTGCATCAGGCTGAAAATGCGGGCTTAATTCCTTTTTATTCTTACGTCTGGCCGTATTAACAGCCCCGCGCGCAGCCAAGTGAGCCTGCATCGGGTCAATCACTTCGCTCTTCTCGACAAGGTTCCAATTCCCCTTCTCTGCCAACAAAATTTCAGATTGAATTTTCTGCGCGGGAACGCGTGCATAATATTCCTGACCGATGGGCGCCTCTTCAGACGCCGCGGGTGATTTTGTTATATCGGGAAAATTGGGCAAGGATAAATCATCTACGCACGCCGTTAACAATAACGACACACACATGCATAAATATAACCGCAGCGATTTTCCATGAAAACGAGGACGCAAGACAGAATTTGTTTTGGTTAATAAACACATAGCACGCAATCTTTTTTGGGTGGCATCATTTTAAAATCAAGGAGCCTTCAGGTCAATTCACACCGCGGCTTCCTCACCCCTTATCCACACACCCCTTGATCGCATCATGAGATGTTTTATCAAGCTCATCCCGACTGGGCATAACAAAAGCGGAAAAAATTTTTTTAATCAGACGCACATAACGCTCAGGCTTTTTAGACATCAAAATATGCGCAAGCAACATAATGATCCAGACAACCGTCAGAACAACCAACGGCACACCTAACGCGGCGCCAAAATACCCTACCCCCCCCATCACGGCGATCAATGATATAATTATAACACTGGCGTAACGTACGGGAATTCCGGCATCAATAAAGTGATGGTGAAAATGCCCGCGATCGGGGGCAAAGGGATGCTTACCATTTGAAACGCGGCGATAAAATTGCGCACATGTATCAAAGATAGGAAAGCCAATGATCCACGCAACTACAATCGGCTCAAGCGGGGCACTCGGGTTTCTCGCCAGCAAAACAGAAAACCATGCGATGGTTAACCCCACAGACATACTCCCCGCATCCCCTAAAAACAGGCTGGCTCTACGTCTTAACGGATTACGCATATTAAACACCAAAAAACCGCAAAGACATGCCACCAACAGCGCAAGGACATGAACATAGTCATACCACCCCGCAGCAACACAGGCGACGATAAACCACCCGAAAATAACAACGGATGTGCCGCCAACCAGGCCATCCATCCCATCCATTAAATTCATTGCATTTATCAATAGTACAATCGCGGTAATCGTGAACGGGTAAGACAGAAACCCGGTCCAAACAACGCCCATACCAAACAGGTCGCCCAAATACGCAGCCTGAACATTACCCCAAAACGAGATCAATGCAGCCGCCAAAATATGTACAACCATCTTTATTTTTGCGGGAATATGAAATTGGTCATCAAGCGCCCCCACAGTCAGCAAAAGAATAAGTGCAGAATATAAAGACCAATATTTATGGATATTCACATATTCAAACCACAACCCAAGAACCATAAAGGTGGTGAAAATTATAATCCCCCCAACCGGCGGTATGGCCTTTTCGTGCTTTTTACGCCCGCCCGGTTTATCTACAATTCCGGACAATCTTGCCAATTTTCTGACAGGCATTATCAAA
>Ga0256829_1002045_pt1 | contig 15536 bp, 12 predicted proteins | sample 131447metaG_FD_185979 | JGI IMG/M metagenome (GOLD analysis project Ga0256829, IMG submission 185979) | Hydrothermal vent microbial communities from Lau Basin, Pacific Ocean - 131-447 | ecosystem: Environmental > Aquatic > Marine > Hydrothermal vents | place: Pacific Ocean: Lau Basin | collected...
ACACTTTTGCCTATAATCCAAATACATATCAATCAGGGTTGATAGCGCCAATGCGGCAAGAAAAATCCAAGTAAATGTTAACATGTCGCGCATGATGCCATTGTCATGAAAGAACTCAAAATAACATGCCAATGCTTCACATTAAATTAGACAATTAACCTTGAATTCAACTCACAAGGGCAACTTTGATAAAAGCTCGATAGAATAGACTACAATGGCGTTTTATTGTTAAATTTCTACAACAAACAATGTGTGCCATTTCCTTATCTTTCTAGGGTATTTTTTGAAATAATACGATAAGTTTCCCAATCCTTTTCTTCAGAGGTTTCTATCTCTAAAGGATATTTAGGGTGCCTCTTAAGTGCCTTAATAAACTTATTCCACCAGATATCAACGTCTTTTGTATACCAAATCCACTCTTTTCTACCATTTCCAGTAATTTGAGCTACATAGAAAGAGTCTTCGTGATCATCAAGTGAATTTAAAGCTTCTTCTATATCTAGATGAGCTTGATTTATTTCCTCTGAGGGGAAACCACTATTGTCAGTTACAGGGTATGACCAAAAGATACTTATCATACACCTGTAATCACTTGTTCTAATTTTTGGAACATCTCTTAGAAACCGAAAGAAAACGGGAAAATCTTCATCTTTCACCTCAGCTAAAACCCAAGGTAATTGTTCCACCATCTCATTTGACATCATATAATCCCTTTTTATAGCCATCACAGTTGGCTAAATACACTTCATTACCACCCAATATGCTTGATTTATGTTTAAACACATCAGGCTTAATACCCTTCTGGAAATGGAAAAGTTCAGGTGTTTTCTTAAGGTCTCCTCTCAACAAATAAAACTTTTCACAGAGCATTTCCTTCATCACTTTTGCCCTAACCTTTTCTGGTGAAGCAAACTAGCAATTCTATTATTTTGCCATAGAGGAACCTAAAAAAGCGGCTTGCAAGGGAAGCGTGACAACATCCATGCCAACGACTATAGGCAAAAGAACGGTGACAGCACCAGCGGCTTGGACTGGAGAAAATACTCTTTTGGTCTCACCTTTAGTGATAAAAGTAACCCTCCTAGGGTGTTTGAGTTTTGTCTTAATATTGGAAATATCTTTTACGGGTGGAAAAATTTTTCCCGCCACATTGATCGTTGTGTTACTTACCACAGATAATCCAGATTTTTCTCTATTCCAAGCAAACCCCGCAATTTTTACCTTATCCTTGAAACCATTTAAAATTCGAAGCTCATATTCTGAATAATCACTCCCTTGGCTATAATAATTCAAAACAAGTTTACCATGAAATGTATGCTCTTCATTCTCAATAACAAGCTTAATAGGATGACCATTATTTACGGTTACCCAACCACTAAGTTTTGTAATAAAAGTCTTTAATATTGAGCTGCCGTTTTCTATCGCATAACTATTTTTCTCACCCAATAATATGAGACTATTTTTAGGTAAAATGGAGGATGTACTAGCTGCCTCACCAACAGCAATAATATCATCTTCAAATACTACGGTTTCTTTGGCTTTTGTTTCCTTGGTTACAAAATGTTTTGAATTAGCTGCTGACATAACTGTGAAAAAGCAACCTGATTGCGTTACTGTTAGTGCAAATAAGAAAGTGAAAAAAACATTCCTTTTGAGTATAAACATTTTCTGATTACCCTTTTAGTATGAATATTAGACCAACTATATTTTAATACCTTTGCATCCTTCAAAAACTTTATTCCCTAGTCAACAGATAACAAAAATTACTGTGCTGGTTAGCTCAATACATTTAATTACCACCTAATATGCTTGATTTATGTTTAACCATTTCATTTGTACACATCATCATGATCGTCAATGTCCAGCAGTATATGACTTGTTCTCTAATCTTGAGCATAAGCGTGATTAGGTAACTGAGTTCTAAGGATAAAATACATAATTTAACCTATTCAATAAGCTCATAATGACAACCTTCCAACATAAAATCAAACAGTATCCTTCTGAACTCGAAGTCAATATCCCTCGAAACAAACTCTATCCCTCCTCCCCCCAACCATTGCAAGATTTGGGTGTCAATAATACTATATTGGGTAATATGATTACTCAAATAGAAAATTACATCATTGACCCTTGCAAGGATGGGGTGAAGATTACCCTTGATCAAAGACATGAGGCTCAAAAAGGTCTTAAATTCGTTTGGGTTATGATTGTTGTTGGTCTCATAGCCTGTCCTTGGGGTCCCTTTTCTAATGGTTTGTTTACCCCCTTAATCTTTACGGGGTGGATAGCAGGGTGGTCCATATCAGGATTTTTTGCATGGTATATTACAGACTGGCGTCAAGAATTTTTCGTATCCCGCCATCGAATAGCCATTACTGAAATACGAAAAGGAAAACATGGCTCACCCAAAATAATCCGAATTAAAGACACGCTTAAGGTTAAAGTCAGACACAATCGTGGCGTGTCTACTGGTCGTGGTAGTGGCCTAGGACGCCACTACAGCCCTCCAGTTTTCCAATACACTATCATTGCAGAAGGAGAAGGCGGAAAAAAAACAGATATTTCCTTAAATAATAAATCTAATGTTGACCACCTCCTGAGTATATTAACAAAAACTGTCCCTTTGGAGGTTGAATACCTATAACGCTGGGATTGAAATTACAGTGGCAGTTGACTAAATACATTAATTCCCATCCAATATGCTTGATTCATGTTTAAACACATTAGCTTTAATGCCCTTTTTAGAACAAGAAAGCGTCACTACAGTTAAATCCAATGGAAAAATCTAACTTTCTGTAGTGATTGGTGGCATTGAAGCAAGCCTTAGACGTATTGCCCATTATGATTACTGGTCGGATAAGGTTCTCCACTCCGTGCTTATGAATTCTAAAGCAGGACTTCTATGGCTTGGACATGCAACACAAGCAATTTGGAGTCATACCATTAAGTATTACAACAACGTCAGCCCTATACGCGCAACCTTGGCTTGACACCAAATCAAAAAGAGAATCCATTCTGAAATGGCTCTTATAATGTAGCAAATTTGACTTAACCCCTATACTTCGAGCATTTCTATAGATAATAAAAACTGCAAACAATCCGAGGGTTTCTAACATCCAATCTCGCCTCCGAAAAACGCTGGAGCACTTAATATTTCATGACTATTTCTCCAATATCTATACACATCCATTAGCATTGTTTAATGCATGAAATGCATATTACGATAAATAAAAAACCATTAACCTCGCTTTATCATCATCTTTATTAGCTCGAACAGTAAGTGTATCAGGTGCTCCCAACTGATGAAATATGGCAGTATAAAAACCTTCCAACAAAGCTATATTCCACGCTTGAGAATCTTCTCCCAATGCAATATTCAATGGAGAATGATAATGTTCAATCTTAATCACATCTTCTTCTTCATAGAACTTCACCCAGCCCCAACCACTCTCTTTCCATACCTCATTCATCACAGCCTCAACATCTGTCAATGTCTCCATATCCAAATCTGGAAAACCTTGCGCCATTCGCCCGCCAATATTGCGCATGAAATTTTGACGTTGTTCTTGATTTAATGTTTTTTCCAATTCTCTCGCCATGGAATATAAGAAGCCATCCCATTGAAAAGACTTTTGCTGATACGAAATATATTCATTAACCATTATTAAACCACCAATCTAAGATTATATTTATCTATAAAAAACATTATCCACGTCACTTCAAACTCTAATTAACTACCTCTTTCAAAAAATCCATGCACAGGTTCAATTGAAAAGGCTGGCAATCTAGTTAAACCATCAAAACGATAATGCAAATATGCACCAAAATTCAATTGATTATAATTTTGCGCATTCTCAAATCCCAAGCTGCCACCAACAGATATTTCTGGAGTTAATACATATTCTGCTGCACCCTTAATTCCACCAAGAAAACCAACTGTAGTGCTGCTATTGTAGACACGACCAGATATAGCTTGCAACGCTGCATCATTAGGGAAGTAAGCTATACTATCTTCTTGAAACATTTGTAATCCAAAATAACCACTGAACTGATAGCTTAAAGCACCTTCCGTGTTAGAATAACTGATGGGAAAAGCAACTGATGCATATTGTTGAGGGCTAAAATAGCCTCCATGCCCAAATGTATAGTATTGGAGATTATTCGCATACCCCTGTAAAGATAAATATACACCCGCCTTTACATCTGCGCGCTGATCTCGAAGAAATGAGGTGTATCCCCCACCAGATAATTTAAACGCACTATTCCCCAATACATTTTTACCTGTGAGGCGATCATATTCCGCTTTGGCATATATGCCTATACCATTCGATGCTGAAAAATCGAACCCTGCAAACAATGCATTTCTAACAACACCTCCCCATATCTGGTTTGTACCAGGATCTCTAGCCCCAGCATACGACAGAAAACTCTCAGTAACCGAACGCCGTTCCAAGCCTACGTTCAACTTCAAATCATCAAAAGATGTATTGTATTTTACACCACCAACAAAGTTAGTTACTGATAAACCTAGTGGCGACACGCCCAAATCAAACATGAGATGTTCCAGTTCGTAATCTGCATGCAAAGCAACCCCTCCATCACGCTGAGCAATTTGCGTAGCCTGAGGCAAAGGCGTATTTATATCATTCGTACCAAAACGCCTACCCAAATTTGCATTGCTAAGATTTAAAGTTCCTGCACTTAAAACAGCAGGCACAAATTTTAATGTTAATTTATCTCCCGATGGACGTAAGCGGAGTTGTAGAGGCGTTTCAATATTTGTAAACTCACTTAAACCAGCTTCACCTTGTCGGTTATGTATATCCAGCCCAGCCGAAGCAACTGTAGAGAGTGACGCTTTAATATCCTCAATTTCATGATGGACAGCAGAGCCCCTCCCCTCTCTACGACTATGTGTTACAAACGTATTGTTTCGCACCTGCCTTCTTACAGGTGCAAACACTCTTGCCTCATTTCTACCCGTAATTTTTTTAGCAAACGGGCTAAAAACTCTTGGTAATTGATTATCTTCAATCAAATTTGAGCGCACAGATGGCGAGGAAGGTGTAAAAGAAGAAACGCTGCGAGAAGGTAGTATCACTTGAGAATGGGTTGGTGGTGGGACATGCCTTGTAAACTTTGACCTATCGTAAGATGGTAAGAATCGAACTTGTGGCTCGCTTGTTGAGGCATCAGGCAAAAAAGGGTTCTTCAAGCTACGCCTATAATGTTGATTATCTAAATTTTCTTGGCTTCCATCTTGCAACTCTTTTAAACGGCGCAATCGCTCAGCTTCTTGAAATGCCTGTAACGCTCTAACATCATGACCTTGCGCTCTTTCCAAGCGACCTAGCAAAATATAAAATCGTTCATGGTTCGGCTCCAGACTTATGCCTTGATGAACAAGATTATTTGCCAATTCAAAATCTTTGATTGCAATTGCACTATACGTTGCAGCCTCTAAGGTGTCACCATCGTTTGGCGAGCTAGCTAAAATGCTTTGGTATATATCTAGTGCTTCGCTATCTCGACCTGCATCATGATAAATCCTAGCCAATGCAAGCAGTATGCTTGTATTGGTTAGCTCATTATCCAAATAAGGCGCTAAATAATCCCATGCTTGAGCATATGCTTTTTTCTTTCGCAATTTATCACTTTGAGCCACAGCATGACCACGGGCTAATTCAATCAAGGATTTTTGTTGTTCTACTGTCATTTCATGGCGCTTTGTCAGAAGATGCTTAATCCATATATCAGCCTCTGCATCTTCATTCGCCGCTAGTAGAATAGATGTGTATAGCAGTTTGGACTTGTAATCACTTTTGACCGCACCTTTCATAATTCGTCTGCCTATTCTTAGGGCTCGTACAGGTTGTCCAATAGCAGACCATGTATTCGCCAATAATGTCAGACCCTGCACATCCAACAAAGCATCATGCTCGTCCACACTATCAAGCATTCTTATAGCTTCATCCTTTCTGCCAGATTGAAACAGAATATGCGCTTGCGCCAACTTTCTCTTTAATGACACTTTTTGCTCAAATGTCCGCATATTTTCAGTGAAGTCTTCTTTAGCAATCCCATGCATCACCGCATTGGCAGCATCCCAATCTTCATGATCCGCGTGAATTTGAGCTTTCATATATTTAGCTTCGACCATTTCTGGATATGCCCTGATCAGTCCAGAAAGTAATGACAATGCTTTCTCATCCTGCCCTGTTTGTCGATACCACTTAGCTAAATCCATTCTTGCCCAAACATTTTCAGGGTTTGCCAAAACATTACCCTCTAAAGCATCTTGGGCGCGTTGTTCAACACGATGCTTTGCAGCATTGCTGCTATGTTCATAAGCATCCATAAACAATTGAGAACTACCTTCTCTCCCTGGATACTCCTCCAATAGCATTAAAGCATTATCAATTGCATTGGGCGCATGATGCTTAACCTCTAAACGTGTCAGCGCAAGCTGTGCTCCATAATGATTGGGAGAAACCCCCTTAAGGCGTTCAAGTGTTCGAATCGCATTATCTTCTTCTCCGCGTTTGGATTGAACATCTGCCAAAAGCACATAACCTTGAGCTTCATTTGGAAGGATAGATATAGCTCTTTTCAAACGTATCTCTGCACGCTCAAGTTTTCTTGTACGCACATCACTTTTTGCTTGATTTAAGATATTCCAATACTTTGCACTCTTGTAGGCATTGCCCCATTTTTTGGATCCTGTACGATCCAACTGGATTGACTTCGCTAAATATTTTTCCGCTCCAAAAAATTTTTCCTGCTTCAAAAGGGCCACCCCTAGACCACCATTAAGGTCAGCATCTCTAGGATGATGTTTAAGAAGTTCCGCAAACAGAGATCCAGCTTTAACAGCAGAGCCATGATTTAACACATCAAATGCATGCTTTCTTTTTAAATCAAAGGGCTTTATTTTAGGTGGAGCTTTGGCTTGCTCAATTAAACTTGAGATTTTCTTATCTCGCCCCACTTGCGATAAGTAGCTTTCATATTCAGGAACACTTGCCTTTTGTACAGGTAACCAAATCAAAGCTTTCTTCCATGCTGATACAATACGTTTATTATTTTTCGACTTGGATGCAAGATGTTTAAGCATCGCTATTCCCCGTAGTCGAGAAGTGTTCTTATATGTTAAATGCTGTGCAAGGATAAAAGCATATTTATCATTATTTGGCGACACTTTAACTAACTCCTCAAATCCTTTACGAGCCATTTCCCATTGCTTAGCTGCCGCAGCTGTCTGATAATATTCAAGTGCCAAATCGCCCTTCGGTGTACTCTTACCAAAATAGCGCCGATATAACTTCAAGGCTTGATGATATGACTTTCGACCAGCAGCCTCTCGTGCCCGAGTTAACAAACTTTTCGTGGGTTGAATTGGTGGCTTATTTAAACCATTACGCTTTAAAATATCTGCATCATGAGGGTGGCTTTGTTTCAAACGTTGTACATATGTATCTGCTAGAGCTTTATCACCAGCCTTTGATTCCAATGTAGCTAGTCTCGACAAAGCTTTAGCATTATTCGGATCCAGCTCCAATAATTTTTTCAATGCCTGACGTGCTTGATACACTTCACCACGTTTTTGCCAATATGCACTTTTATCAAGCAACTGTTTCTCAACAAAATGATCAATTGCAAATGCCTTCTCAGCGACACTCACAAACATCGCAAGTGTTAATAAGACAATCATTGATATAATCTTAATATCTTTTACCATGACACCCTTACTCCCCCAGCTTTTTCGAATCTAAGGACATGTTCCAACCAAGCATCCACAAACAACATCAAATTATTATCATAATATAATGGCGGCTTGCCCAACAAGCAATCACGCATTGCTAAATTTACTCGCTTAATTTGAAAATGGTAAAGTTTGGAACGATTTATAGCTCTTAGCAGCGGTAATATTGCTGCCGAGAACCCCAAGGGCTTTAAATGGTTTTTCTTTTTCGCGGTTAAATAAATTTTCGATGGCAAAGACCATCCATAACGAAAATGTTTTGTTATCCCCTTCAATAATGCAATCAACTCTGATTGTGACACATCACTTTTACTCAACATTCCAGCCCACAGATAGACTCTGATGGCATCATAACTCATGGCTGCATCTTGGCGTACATATGTTCTTTTTTGATCTCTATCATATATAATCCAATCAGGAACCACGCCATTCACATGATGCATTTTCGTCAAATAAAGAACGCTTTTTATGGTTTGATTCCACACATCATGCCCCATGTAAGAAGCAAAAAAGCGTAACAACTGAATAGGCATATAGCTTAAATTTATGCGCCATATTTTATCATGCTCAAGCGTGCTTTTAAGCGTGGGCAATAATACCGCGCCGACACTATCAAGCACGCCTATTTCTTGCATCTCGATTTGCTCTAAAACAGCGTCACCAATATTCAAAAAATGTGGTTCATGCCACAGTTTCCCTGCTTGAATCAATGTATATGCTAACCATAAATCCGCATCACTGGCAGGGTTACTATCCAACACCTTCCATGATTTATCCTTCCCTTCTCCCCACAGCCAAGCTGGAAGGTTTTTACTCAAGTCACCTTTTGCCAGATTGTCCTCTGTCCATCGCAGAATATGTTCAAAGTGCTCTCTATCATTATCTAATAAAGCGAAAAAAAGAGCATACGCCTGAGCTTCAGATGTCGTCCTGTTACCTTGACTATATTCAACAACCCTGCCATCAGCCTGTATAAACTTTTTAGCATATGCTTGCCAGTGCGTATGAAAACCTTCTTGCGTGACAGTACCTCCCGCATCACTACAAGCTGACAGTGTTATAGCAAGTAACAGCAAACATCCCCATCGCATTATTTCATATTCCCGCGAGAAGGCTACTTTTTAGTCTTTGACAAACGTCGTTTTTCCATCACTCGCATAAGTGTATAAATAACGACTGCCGCCAAAATCACTGCAACCAAAACCACCAAGAATAATGCCCACGATGAACTTGAAAACCACCAAAACAACCATTTAAAGAAAGGCAGGTGTCCAACATAATAAGAATCTGAAAAGTGATACAATGAAATTTGAGGTCTTACTTCTCTCACGACAACATTTTTGACATAAGGTGATTGGTTTATTATATTCTTTCCATCAGCATCATGTACACTCACCACCTTTTGATGCGCATAACTTAAAAAGGCTGTATCGGCATTCACCGCATCCAAATTTGCATCTCCCACTATACTATCTGCTACACTGCTTACGCGCTCATCCCCCGAAGATGCAACAACCACAACAGTCCGTCCACTTTGCCATGGCGATTCAAAACTAGTAATCAGCCCAATACTGCCTGCGGACTCCGCCAACACTCGCCCTCCTTTTTTGACATCATCTTCCACCTTATGATTCAGAAATAACTTATCAGAGAGATTAACCATACTTGTATTGTTAAGCGCTAGATGACCATCTGTCATTTTAAGCGGCATACTATCACCCAAATATTTGAATAAGTTGGATGAATCAAGAGAACCAATAAATAGTATGTCACGGTCAGCATATTTGCCGACATCTGAACCATTATCCACAGCAACACGAACAGCGGGATAACCTGTTGATGCCCCCATCATCCCCATAAGTCGCAAAAAAGCATCTATCGAATCCTTGCTGATACGATCTGAGAAAATAACCGCTGTCTCCGATAAGTCCGCCATACGGGTAAATGGATAACCCAGCTTACTAAATAATCCTATATTAGGCATCTTCTTATAATGAGGAATTTTACTTATATCTATCGTTGAGTCAGGCGAAATACTTCCTCTAAAATAACGCCTCGGATCCTCTTCGCACTTCCCAACACCGTTTTCCAAATAATATTGAAACTGCATCGTGTTATAAAAGCCAAACCATGCAGATGGTAATTTTATCTTTTTGTCAGAATAATCCTCTGCTCCCAACCAGCCTTCCGACACATTTTCCCACCAATCACTTGCCGACTTATCCACACTAGCTTTTTGTAGTGCCAAAGATTTCACAAAATGCTCATTAAAATTGATATCAAGACGTGCCTTTCCTACGTCCAAGGGGGCGCTATAACGATATTTGAGCATAACATCTGCCCCTGTATCGCGCCAAGCGAATAGGTCAGGAGGGTAGTGAAACCTAACACGTATTGTATCCGGGTTACCGCCCCTCACTTCTAAATTATCCGTTCTAGCCAACTCGCCAAAAGATACTTTTCTATCGCTAGGCAACCACGCAGGTGCATCATACGGCTCTCTTTGAGGGGCTGTTTCAAAATCTAAAATACGACTACTCTGCCCCGATAGCGTTACTTTACCTAAAACCAATGCTGTTGCTGCCTTCAACAACTCCGCATCATTGCGTCCTTCAATAAGCAATAAATGTCCAAACGGGTCATTAGGGTTAGAACGCACCGCTATTGTGGAACCTTGTATATCTGCCCCTCCAATACTTTTCAGGTTTCCCTTACCCGCAATAAATACAACTGCATTGCCATGCTTTGGTAACTTACTAAAAAATGTTGGGAATTTAGCCCCTCGATAATCTGCATAGCGCCCAAACCAAGATGCTACAATCCCTGCTGCCTTCACACTTTGAAATGACACATCGCCCGCAAACACCATAGGCAATATCAACGGATTATTGTCGTGCCGATCAAAAAACGGCGCTGGCAAATGCTCTAACCCTGGCTTAAAAATAACCTTCTGCGTTTCTAATGTTAGCGTTGAAAGCTTACTCACCACTGCCCATAACGTGGTATGGTTTGGGTATTCACACTCTGTGATGGTATAATGTCCAATCAATTGAAAAGTTAACGTATTGTATTCACTAATCATGTACGGGTTTAAGGCAACCTTCAATGTGCCCCGCTGGGGAAACTTCTTACCAACGGCATAGCTTGCGACTGTATAACCATTCAAAATTACGTTAATTTGACTAATCTTATCTAGCAGTCCTGGAGAATAGCTATACTTAAGATTTAGCTCTGCATGCCTTAAAACTTCATCATTTCGCACACTAAAATTAATTTTTCTACGCCCATCCACACCACGTATTCGAATATCCTTCTCTGCACCCAGCGCTTCTAGAGTGTATGTTCGCTTTGTTATGCCCTGTTGATTAACTTCCAACTTGGTTAGTTCATTGACCTGCAAAACATCCGAATAAGCCACATTTGGCATCATGCTACACATAAGCAAAGCCATACACCCAGCAACCAACCAATATTTCTCTTTCATTACAACACACATATACCCTTCTCCTATCTGCTCCAAAGCATACCCATTGAAACTCTTTGTATACCTTCAACCCCTTTATGTATGACATTTTTCAATGAGCGCAGAGGTTTATCCACCTCTCTCTCATCTGCCCACATACGCCAAGCATTGGGTCTGCCAAACAAAAATGCGATCAACTCTTTCTCTTCTTCAATATCCATATCATCAAAAGCTATGCAATATCTATCTTGAAACACATGAGCCACCTTACCCTCAAACACATATTCTTGATTATTTGAAAACAACACAACAGATACATGCATACCCACAGGAACATCACTGCTGCCATCAAATCGTTCAAAGGACAAGCCTCCCTCCGACATATCAATGGATTGCGTACGTATGGTTCTACCCGTATCAAAACGCAGCATACCTTTCACATTCACAGGAACCCTATGACTTAACCTTTCCTGCTTAGTTTCCATACATACGCCCAACGATGCTGATATAATGATTAAATTATATACCGTCCAAATAACATTGAGTATCAACGTATCCAGATCCGATCCATCGCCCAAAAATACACGCACAACACCCACAATAAGACCAATAAAGTCCAATGCCAACATCACCAACAAAGGCTTTGCAATCCCCTTATCAAAATAACTTTTTTTTACCAATCCGCCTTTCTCAGTAACATTAAATTTCCCCAGTTTTGGATTGATCAATGCCATTGTTGTGGGAGCAAGCAAATAAGGCGCCATCACAGTCTCATAAACTTCAGCCCAAAATGAATGCCGGACATGCCCTTGCAATCGAGAGTTTGTCAACGTGCTCAAAATAAGGTGCGGCAATACGTACGCCGCAATCATCATTGCTGATGCACTGATGATATGGATGTTAAGAAGCAGATAAGCCAAAGGCGCCGTTAAAAAAACAATCCTAGGCAGACCATAAAAAAAGTGCGCCATACCATTGAAATAGCATAAACGCTGCCCTATTTTTAAGCCTTTTTTAAACAGAGGGTTGTCTGTACGAAAGATTTGGGCCATACCACGACCCCAACGAATACGCTGCCCAACATGAGCTGAAACGCTTTCAGTCGCCAATCCTCCAGCCTGCGCAATAGCACAAAATGCACTATGATAACCTAATCCATGCAATTTCAAAGCAGTATGCGCATCTTCTGTTACTGTTTCCACAGCGATACCACCAACCTCAAGCAACATATCCCTTCGAATCAATGCGCACGAACCACAAAAAAACGCTGCATTCCAAAAATCATTCCCGCCTTGAAGCAACCCATAGAACAGCTCACCTTCATTGGGAACACGTCGAAAAGTCTCCAAATTACGTTCAAATGGATCAGCAGAATAGAAATGATGAGGCGTTTGAACCAATGCCAGCTTCTCATCTTCCAAGAAAAAACCCATATTTAACTTCAGAAACGTACTCACAGGAATATGGTCGCAATCAAAGATCGCTATAATATCGCCATTGGTCTTAGGTAATGCTGCATTAATATTACCCGCCTTAGCATGATTATTATCATCGCGTGTAATATGCGTGACACCCACATCCTTGCAAAAGTTTGCAAATTCTTCCCTTCGCCCATCATCCAAAACATAAATATTTAATTTATCTTCTGGCCAATCCAACCCCATCGCCCCCAGCACAGTAGGACGCACAACTTTAAGGGGCTCATTATAGCTAGGTATATATATATCTACTGTTGGCCATGTATCTTTATCCTCAGGCAATTTAACAGGCATGCGCTCCAATGGCCAAACGGTTTGAAAATAACCCAGCACCAACACTAAAAATGCATATAACTCAGCTAGCAAAAGTCCAGATGCCAAAAAAATCTGAAAATTACTCTCGTACACAATCGATTCTGTGATACGCCAATAAATATAGCGCGTTGACATAGCCAATGAAAGTACAATAAGAACAAGCGTAAAAACACGATGCTTCTTTTGCTTAAAGATTAACGCCGAAGCCCACACCAATAAACCAAATATAACTTGCTGTTTGAGACTCATAGGCACGGTAATTACAAACAACAAAAGTAAAGCAGACACCACAAAGAAGACCACTTTCAGCCATGTTGAAAACACATAAGAATCAAGCGCGGCTAATACATTATCCTTCATGATTGTCCTTGTTTTCTATCAACATCAAGGTTTTTTCAGCAAGCCACTGTGCCAATTCAGAAAATTCTTCATTCGCCTGCGATGTGGGGTCATAATCCTTAATAACCTTCTGAACTGTTAAAGCTTCTCTCAAGCCTCCATCATAATGAATCACCACAGGAGAAATACTATCCTCAAACTTATCTTTCATCACAGTCAAGACACTGCGATCCAAATCTCGCCTTTCATCATAATTGGAAAGCAAGAAAAATACTCGCTTATTCTCAAGCAAATCACTTCTGATGGCACCTATCAAATCCTCTATAGCTCCAATCGTTGCAAACGATGCACCATCTGGATTCAAGACAACAAGTACTATATCTGCCGCATAAATTGCCTGTACAGAAAAAATATCACCGCCAGGCGGTGTATCAATCAAAACAATAGATTCCTTACTAAAATTGTTTTGTGCCCACTTTTTCAATAATTGAGGATCATCACGCAATCTATCCTTAAAAGCTTGTCGAGCCGCATAATCCGCGTTTCCGTGAGGATAAACAGAAACACTAGAATCATCACCAACCCGAACATCCTTCCACTCATCAATCGATGACTTACACGCAATACCCTCAATATCTGCAGGCGGTACACCAAAATGCAGCCGAAGTGCATTTTGATCATCCATATCTATGGCATGAACATCAGCACCCAGCGATGCTAAATGTGAAGCCAAATTCGCTGTTATAGTGGTTTTCCCAACCCCACCCTTATATGATGCAATAGCAAAAATCAAGCTGTATTTCCTATCTTCCTCGTACCTATACCTCTAAACATAGAGCCAGAAATTTGAGGTGTACGCACTTTTTCTATTGGTTCATGCTGTGATGTTTTTGAAGCTATCCGATTAAAGATACTATGCAATGATTTATCATTACCATGCATAGGCAATATAGTTTTTTCTTTCTTCTTGTTCAACTTAGAAAACAAAGGCTTACTTGCTTCTTTCTTCTTCATGTCCTTTTGAAATATAATATTCTTTCTATTTTTCAATTCAACTCTACCTAACGAGTTTTCATACATCGCTAATAATGGCCATCTACCTTGGCAGTCCGTCACTTTCTTTTTTTTACGCGCCAAAACAGATTCTCTACCTTCGAGCTCTTCGGCTAATTTTTCGACATCGTGCTGATAAAAGTTCATCATTACACCCCCATAAAAGACAGCAAACTTAGTGTTAAAATGCTATAAATAACTTTTATATTAACTAGTTATACCATCTAACGAAGGCAATACTTACCATTTTTGCTCTAAATGTCACCTTTTATTTTATAACTATTGAAAAAACAAGCCTATTCACCTTAAAAATCATCACTTTCTCATGCACCGTGAACCATACCAAAAGCAAAGTGTTGCAAACTTCGCACCAAGAAGTTTTGCAAAAAGAAAATCACCAACAAAACAATCATCGGCGAGAAATCTATCCCAGAAAAATAAGGCACACGCCTACGCACTGGAAACAACATTGGCTCGGAGAGTTGATTGATAATACGAACAATAGGATTGTAAGGGTCTGGGGAAACCCATGATAATATAGCCCGCGCAATAATCACAATCATCGCAAAGGATAATAGCATATCCAATATGCCCGCAAATGCTTGAATAAAATAACCCAGATAAATCATCCTGCCAACTCCTTGGATCGCTTATGCGCAGCATTCATACCTTTGCGAACAGCCGTGGGTAATCCACACTCATACATCTCATCTAAGGCTGCTTGTGTTGTCCCACCAGGGCTACTTACTTGTGCACGTAAATCGCTAGCCTCACGCCCACTTTCAATCAACATTTTACCTGATCCCATGGCTGTTTGTGCTGCCAGCTTCGCAGCCAAGTCTTTGCTCAACCCCAAGCTTTCACCAGCAGCCTGCATCAACTCTGCCAACAAAAAGAAATAAGCAGGACCACTACCCGATAATGCAGTCACAGCATGCAATTGTTTTTCTTCATCCACCCATGCTGTTTCACCTGAAGACGCTAAAATATATTCAGCCCTTTGCTTATGCAATGCATCGGCATTACTGAATAATACAGACATACCAGCACCCACCAAGGCAGGTGTATTCGGCATCACACGCACCAAACCTAACGACTTACTTCCCAAGGGGCGCTGTAACGCTTC
>Ga0256829_1002046_pt1 | contig 15529 bp, 17 predicted proteins | sample 131447metaG_FD_185979 | JGI IMG/M metagenome (GOLD analysis project Ga0256829, IMG submission 185979) | Hydrothermal vent microbial communities from Lau Basin, Pacific Ocean - 131-447 | ecosystem: Environmental > Aquatic > Marine > Hydrothermal vents | place: Pacific Ocean: Lau Basin | collected...
ACACCTTCCCCTCCTTTTAAATGATAAAAAAGATATTGCACTTGTACTATTTGGATATGCTGGTTGCGTTGATATCTGCACCCCAAGACTTTCTTCTCTTGCTACATACTACAAAAGTTTATCCCCCTCTATAAGAAAAAGAGTTGGTGTAGAGTTTTTTGACATATCTATACCCATAAACAAAGATTTACCTACACAGTTTGCAAGTTTTTTTCATCCAGACTTTAAAGGCATCTTTCTCCCACAAAAGCTTCTTCGTAAATACACGAAAGCTTTTGATGTCTATTTTTCCCGTACTTTAATGGATACGACACAGTTTAATCATTCTGCAAACTTATACCTAGTTCAAAAAAAACAGGGTAAAAAAATAATTCGATATATTTACAACTCTTTTCCTTATGATTTTAAACAGATTGACCTAGACCTCCAAGGAGTATTGGATGAATAACTACAAAAACAAAACGCGTTTTGCACATGCAGACCTCTTTATGCTCAGACTTGTATTATTTCATTGGGTCATTGTTTCCACTATCACAGCTTATCTTTTTCATGCCTATCTTCTTGGTTTTATAGGTGGTGCACTACTTTTTAGCATTACAGCCTTTGCCTATCACAATTTTAAAGGCACACAAATATATAGATACATTGTCGGTCTTGTCCTTATCACATTTTCCATCATTATGATCCAACAAAGTTTAGGGCGTATAGAGATGCACTTTCACATTTTTGGTGTATTGTCTTTTTTAGTTATCTATAAAGATTTTAAGGTCATCTCTCTTGCCTCTACTTTTATCATTGTGCATCATCTCATATTTAACTATTTACAAGAGTTTAACATCCATCTATTTAATACTCCAATTATTATTTTTAATTATGGCTGTGGTCTTGACATCACTTTGCTCCATGCTGCATTTGTTATTTTTGAATGGTTTGTCCTCCACATAATTGTCAAAGGGATGTACAAGACAGATACAGAACTATTGAGAACAAAAGAGGCACTAGAATCTGTCAACACAAATCTCGAAAGCCTAGTGAATGTGAGAACACTTGAGCTTAATATCGCTAAAGAAGAAGCAGACAGAGCCAATAATATGAAGTCAGAATTTTTAGCAAACATGTCCCACGAGATAAGAACACCCATGAACTCTATCATAGGCTTTACGGACCTACTTTCTAACGAAATCATAAATCCTATCCAAAAAAATTATTTAAAAGCAGTTGCTGATAGTTCAAAAACTTTACTTACAATTATCAATGATATTCTTGATCTCTCAAAAGTAGAAGCTGGAAAACTAAAGATAGAGCATAACCCAATAGATATTCGTACTCTCATGGATGGAATTTACAATGTTTTTATCTACAAAGCATCATCAAAAAAAATTGCATTACATATTGAAGTAGCTCATCTTGTTCCAAATACTTTTTATAGTGATGAAGTAAGAATTCGTCAAATCCTTTTTAATCTGTTAAGCAATGCTCTCAAGTTCACGGATGAGGGGAGTATCAACATTAAGATAACATCTTCCAAACAAGACCATAAACATGCAAACCTTATTATGGAAGTTCGAGATACGGGCTTAGGTATAGATGAAGATCAACAGGCACTTATATTTGAGTCTTTTACTCAACACTCAAACCAAAGCAATAAAAAATACGGAGGGACTGGACTAGGTTTAGCTATCACAAAAAAACTTGTAGAGCTTATGGATGGGACAATCAACCTTCAAAGTAAACGCCACAAGGGTTCAACCTTTATTGTTACACTCAAAAATATACAAATCAGTGATGAGAGAACGCTCCAACACAACCATACAAACTCCCTCGTGATTTTTGAACCAGCTACCATCCTTGTAGCAGATGATATACAACTCAACAGAGTACTCATTAAAGAATATCTTAAAGACACACCTTTAACTATTGTAGAAGCCAAAGATGGTCAAGAAGCTGTTGATATCGTCAAATCACAACATATAGATCTCATTCTCATGGATATAAAAATGCCAAGGAAAAATGGATATGAAGCTACAAAAGAGATTAAACAATACAAACAGATTCCTGTCATTGCCATTACTGCCTCTGTTATTTCTCAAAAAGAAAATCTTATAAACCAAATATTTGATGAGTTTTTACATAAACCTCTAAAAAGTGAGATTTTAGTTTATACTATGTGTAAACATATCAAATGCGATATACAACCACTAAGCCCTATCTCAAATTATCATTCTCCTCATACAGATGTTCAATTATCTCTTGATGACAATCCTACACTTAAAGAACTCTTATCAAAAGCACAAGAGGGTGGAGATATAGCATTGATTCAAAAGTTTGCAAATGAACTCGGCACTTATGCGACACAAAATGACCTTACAGACTTAAAAGAGATCTCTATAAAAATATCCTCAGCAGTAGCAAGTTTCGACATAGAAGAATGCACCCTACTTTTAAATAAGTTTAATTTTTAAAAAAACTCTATCTCATTTGTAGGTTCTAAAGTGCTAAAAATTCAAATATGCTATTTTGTGAGTCGCACCCTGACAGATTGTTCATGTGCAGTTAAACCTTCTGTATTGGCTATAAGGGCACACTCCTCACCTATCTCATTGATTGCATTTTTAGAAAAAGAGATGATAGATGTTTTTTTCATAAAATTTTCTACCCCTAATGGTGAGTAAAACTTCGCAGTCCCACCTGTTGGCAAGGTATGGTTTGGACCAGCTACATAGTCACCTATGGCTTCAGGTGTATAGTGTCCTAAAAAGATTGCACCTGCATGTTTGATAGCTCCAAGATACTCGAATGGATTATCGGTTGCAACCTCTAAGTGTTCGGGTGCGATCTCATTCATCAGACCGATAGCCTCATCCATATCTTGCGTAACAATGATCGCCCCACGCTCCTCTATGGACTTTCTAGCGATCTCTTGTCTTGGAAGCTTAAGAAGCCATTTCTCTAACTCCTCCTTGACTGCATCTGCTAGTTTTTGCGAAGGGGTAATGAGGATAGAACTTGCCATCTCATCGTGTTCTGCTTGAGAGAGTAAGTCAATAGCAAGGTGTGATGCATTGGCACTCTCATCCCCAAGTATCCCTATCTCGCTTGGTCCTGCTATCATATCTATGTTTACCTCACCAAAAACCATCTTTTTTGCAGTAGCTACAAAGATATTTCCAGGTCCTGTAATCACATCAACCTTTGGTATAGTTTGCGTTCCATAAGCCATCGCAGCGATAGCTGAAGCACCACCTACCTTGTAAACCTCACTCACGCCACACAAGTGACACGCTGCGAGTAAAAGTTCATTTGGTTCATTATCTGGTGTTGGAGTACAAACAACTATATTTTGTACACCCGCAACCTGTGCTGGGATAACATTCATCAAAAGTGATGATGGGTAGGCTGCTTTCCCGCCAGGGATGTAAAGCCCTGCACTATCAACTGCTGTTACTTTTTGCCCAAGGATAGTCCCGTTGTCCTCTGTATCAAACCATGATTTTGGTTTTTGTTTCTCATGATAAGTTTTGATCCTGTCATAGGCAAGATGGAGTGCATCTCGAAGTTTTACATCTATATTGTTGTAAGCATCTAACATGGAAGAGGTTGATATTTTCAATTCACTATCACTCTTTGGTGTCCAGTTATCAAACTTTATGATGTGAGACTTTAAAGCTTTATTTTTATCTTTTTTTATCTCATTGATTAACCCACTTACTATGGATGAGACATTATCAATATCCATTTTTCCACGACCTAAAAGCTCTTCAAACTGAGCTTTAAATTCACTACTTTTTGAGTTTGTAAAAATCATTTTTTATTCTTTTTCTTATAGTTTTTATTATATTCTTCTCTTACTATTGAGAGTGCCTTTAAAAAGTCCTCGGCACCCACTGCTCCCATAAGTGGCTCATACATGGGTGCTCCATTTGGAAGTAAAAACCAGATAGCTGGAGTACCTGGTCTCCATAACTTCTGTGGTACTACATCACCCTCATCTGACCAAGAGGTAAAAGAGATAAAGTCTTCGTTAAGAGCTTTGATAACTCTAGGGTCCCCAAATGTGGTTTTCTCCAATATTACACAATATTTACATGTATGTCTTGATGATACAAAAAGTATAGGCTTATCTACTTTTTTTGCTTTTACTTTTGCAGCTACTAAATCTTTTTGCCAATTTATTTCACTTGAGAACACTATACTAGTGAACAGTAAAAATACTAATACTATTTTATTCATCTATTTACCTTTTTAACTTTTTTTTAAAATCTCTTTTGCACAATCAAGTGCACTTTTATTCGTTACATCTACGACAATATCTGCTATCTTTAGATACTCAGGCCTACGCTCTTCATAAAGAGCCTCAGCCTTACGCAAGTCCTTTAGCAAAGGGCGCTTACTTAGTTTTTTTACTGCATTTGGATGTGCTTTTATCCTTGAAATTATAGCTTTAAAAGGACTATCAAGTAAAACTATTTTACCAATTTTATGAATATTTTTTTGTTTATAAAATCCACCACCTGTAGATATCAGTGTATTTTTCACACTAGATTCTAACCAAAGTGCGACACTTTTTTCTAAAGCACGAAAGTAAAGTTCCCCCTCACTTTCAAATATTCTATTGATTTTTCTATTTTCCATTGACTCTATAAGATCATCTGTATCTAGGGCAATATACTCGGAAATCTTAATGATTTCTCTTGCAACACTCCCTTTACCTACACCCATAAATCCTATTAAAACTATATTTTTCAACTATTTGGCTCCATATTGAAAGAACTCATATCAAAATCTGGTTTTGTTCTAATCGTTCTTACATAGATAAGAACAGGATTAATGATATTGTATTCTAGTATAATCATGCTTAAGACAAATACTAATACACTATATTGAAGAAGATCTGGGTAAGGATAGGAGAAAATAAAACCTATAATAGATATTTGATAAAGTATGAACTGAATCTTAGCAAATTTTTTATCTATCATCTCACTCATTGTTGGTATGTTCATATAGCCTTTTGCATTGAGGTGAAACCAAACTAAAAAAGGGATGATTTTGTAAAGCATCCCGCTCATGATGCTCAAGATAAAACCACCTCCAATAAGCACAGAAACGATAACAATATATTTATCTTCCACTGCACTATCTATCACCCAAGCAAAAAGACCAAGTGTCATATAGATAGCAGATGCTCTCCAATACCACACAGTAACATCACTAATAGGTCTTCTTCTTCGGTTAAGTTTAATCCAAACAGTAGTTGAAAATGCCCAAAAGAAAAGTCCTATCCAAATTTTTGCCAAGATAGCGTACCCTACAAAAAAAAGATTAGCTAACGCCCATAAAATCAATCCCGAAGAGATAAACAGAACAACCCTTTTTTTACAAAACTGTTTAAAACGAGGTGCTACATAGAACATTGGAAGCACTTGAAAAGCTACACCAATAATGAGGATTCCTGCAAAACCAAAGATTGCCCATACACTATGTATGTTTGCCAAGATAGTGTGCATCGAAGAAAAGCTACCAGTAGCATATGCACTTAAGAGTATTGCCCCCAGCACTACAGACATTAAAGCAAAACCGATACTTACCGCTATCGCTTTTACTGTAGAAGAAAAGTTATCTACACTACGAAGTGCTGATATCATTGGGAGCAAAAGCGTTAAAAATCCTATACTAAGACTAATCACACCCAAGGCACTCATAGTATGCTTTGAGAAGTACAAACCAAAGAGCATAAAGATCAGACCAATAACTAACAAAGTGTATGAAAACAAAGATACGAACTTGACTTTATAGATCTTAACACCTGCTAAAACAGGTAACATCTGTGTCATAGCACCAAGCATTGTAAAACCTAAAAATCCTATGGTAATAGCATGGGTAATAGCTATAGTCTCAGGAGAAAAACGACTCATTAGGGAGCTAGGATCGCTAATAAATATCAAAAAACCTGCAAAAATTGCAAAGAGTGGAGCTGTAAGAAAAAATCGTAATGGTGCTGATATTGGTGGGGCTTGATCTGCTCTAAGTCCTGCTAAGTTCATAAATCTCTACTCAACTATCAGAGAGTCCATCATAGCAATAATTCTATCTGAGTCTGCACTAAGATGTTGTTGTGCCATAGTATAGAGCATCTGTTCCTCTTTCATATTATGCTGTTGCAATAAAATCATCAGTGTTTCGCTTGAACCGAAAAATCTATCCTTATCTCCAGCTTCAAGAGAGTCCATCAACTGTTTCATAAGTGATCGCATCTGTGTATGCTCTTGACGCATCATAGCAGTTGGACCTTCTGTCATCCCTGTTTTTTGCTCAAACTCTGCAAACATTACACGCTCTTCCATCTGAAAATGGTGCTCACTCGCATCGATGAACTCTTGCGTTATTGACTTTGCATCTTCAAGAGAGTTACTAGCTGCATCTTCCATCGAAGCAAAAATCTCATCACAGCGTCTATGGTCGTTTGTTAAATATTCTTTTATTGTACTCATTTTTGCATACCTTCTAAAAATTATATGCCATTATAGTCAAAGAAGTTAAATCTGTTATTATTTTATTTATGAATAGGTACTTAACACCTTGTTAATCATTTTTTGACTATAATAGCTTTTTTAAATTATGATAGGATTTCCATGAAAAACAAAAAATTTATAACACTAGGCTTCATCTCTGTAGGACTTACATTTTCACTCATGTTTGCAACAACATTAACAGCGAAAAAAGAACCAAGCTATAAAGAAAAAGAGAGTTCAAGGCTTCAAGCTTTAGCAAAGTTCACAAAAGTAATCAGTATTGTAGAACAATACGATGTAGATGACATTAGTATTGAGACACTTATAGATAAAGCACTCAAAGGTATGATGCAAAACCTTGATGCTCACTCTAACTTTTTAACTCAAAAAGATTATAAAAATCTCAAAGTTCAAACTAGCGGTGAATTTGGTGGACTTGGTATCACTGTGGGTATCCGTGATGGTGCTCTTACAGTTATCGCTCCCTTAGATGGCACACCTGCAGACAAAGCTGGTCTTAAGGCTGGAGATATCATCTTAAAAATCAACGATAAATCAACTCTCAATATGACAATAGATGAAGCAATATCTATCATGCGTGGTAAAGTTGGAGATCCTATCGACATCACTATCGTAAGAGAGGGTGAGGCAAAACCACTTGCTATACATATAGTCCGTGGTATTATAACCATCCAATCTGTTTATGCGAAAACTATTGGCGATGATATCCTTTATATCCGAGTTGCTTCTTTTGACAAAAAAGTTGCCAAAGGTGTTACAAAAGCTATCGAAAAATACAAAAGTACAACTAAAGGTATCATTTTAGACCTCAGAAACAACCCAGGCGGTTTACTAAACCAAGCTGTTGACTTAGTTGACATCTTTGTGAATAAAGGGAAAATTGTATCTCAAAAAGGGCGCAGAAAGAAAGATGAACAGGTCTACAGTGCTAGCAAATCAAAAACTCTCACAAGCGTACCCTTAGTAGTGCTTGTCAATGGAGGAAGTGCGAGTGCAAGTGAGATTGTAAGTGGTGCACTTCAAGACCATAAACGAGCAGTTCTTGTTGGAGAAAAAACTTTTGGAAAAGGAAGTGTTCAAGTTGTCCTTCCTATTACAGATACTGAGGCTATCAAGCTTACGATTGCTAGATATTATCTTCCAAGTGGAAGGACTATCCAGGCTGTTGGTGTCACTCCAGACATAAAAGTACTACCAGGGAGTGTAAAAACTCATGAAAATGCATTTTCTATCAAAGAAGCTGATCTAAAGCAACATCTCAAAGAGGAACTCAAGAAAGTTGATTCTAAAGAAGATAAAAAAGAAGATAAAAAGAAGAAAAAAGAAGAAAAAAATATTATCTCTCCAAAAATGCTTGATAAAGATATTCAACTTAAAGAGGGTGTTGACATTATCAAAGCGCTTATAATCACAAAAGGGAACTAAGATGCAAAAAAAAGAATTATTATATGAAGGAAAAGCAAAAAAGCTTTTTCTAACAGATGATGACAACTTAATTATCTCAGAATTTAAAGATGACCTGACGGCTTTCAATGGTGAGAAAAAATCAAGTGAATCTGGTAAAGGTGCCCTCAATAATAAAATCTCTACTGAACTTTTTAAACTTCTCGAAGCAAATGGCATCCCAACACATTTCGTAGAGATGCTAGATGACAACCACATGCTTCACAAGAAAGTAGATGTTATCCTTATAGAGGTGATTGTTCGCAATATTGCAACTGGTTCACTCTCTCGTAACCTCGGCATAGAAGATGGGAGGGTTCTTCCATTTACTCTTGTTGAATTTGACTACAAAAATGATGAGTTAGGTGACCCTAAGCTCAATGACCAACATGCTCTTATCTTGGAGTTAGTAGAGCATCAAGATGAACTAGATAAACTTCGCCGCATGGCAAGACAAGTCAACGACATCTTAAAACCTTACTTTGCACAAAAAGGTCTCAATCTTGTTGACTTTAAATTAGAGTTTGGCAAAGACTCTACAGGTAACATCATCTTAGTAGATGAGATCTCTCCTGACAATTGTCGTTTTTGGGATATAGAGAGTGGAGAGAAGATGGATAAAGATAGATTCCGTCAAGGTCTAGGTGGGCTCACAGTAGCTTATAAAGAAGTTTTAAATAGAATTTTAGGAAAATAAGATGAAAGCAATCATAAACATATCACTCAAAGCAGGTGTGCTAGATTCTCAGGGAAAAGCAGTGCATCATGCACTGGATTCTTTGGATTTTGATGGAGTAAAAGATGTAAGAGTTGGAAAACAAATCATCTTGCAACTTGATACTGAAGATAAAACTCAGGCTATGACTGAAGTAACAAAAATGTGTGAAGATCTCTTGGCAAATACTGTTATTGAAGAGTATGGGATAGAGTTAGTCTAATGCAAAAGTCAAACATAAAGGTCACTATACTTCAGTTTCCAGGAACTAACTGTGAGTACGATACACAGCACGCATTTGAAGCGTTAGGTGCTACAACTGAGATCATCTGGCACAAATCCGAATCTATCCCAAACGATACAAATCTACTTGTAGTTGCTGGTGGATTTTCTTATGGTGATTACCTCAGAAGTGGTGCTATTGCAAAATTTGCTCCCGTAATGAAAGCTCTAACGCAATATGCAAACAAGGGTGGAAAGGTTCTTGGTATCTGTAATGGTTTTCAGGTTTTAACTGAAGCTGGCTTACTTCCAGGTGCACTCAAAAGAAATGAATCGCTCCATTTTATATCTAGGCATCATCATCTCAAAGTGATTAACAATGACAATGTTTTTTTAGAAAAGCTAACAAATAGCTCTGTCGTTAATATCCCCATAGCACACCATGATGGTAACTACTTTATAAATGAAGAGGGACTCAAAGAACTAGAAAAGAACAATCAAATTCTTTTAAAATACACAGATGAAAATGGTGAGATTCAAAATCCCAATGGAAGTATAGAGTCTATCGCTGGTGTATGCAACAAAGAGAAAAATGTTTTTGGTCTCATGCCTCATCCAGAGAGGGCAATGGAGTCACTCCTTGGCAGTGATGATGGAGTAAAAATGCTTCAAGGATTTATGGAAGTTTAATGAAAGTTCTTCTTAGTTTCTTTTTCTTTACATTTATACTCTTAGCACAATCTGATACAAACGAGACAAACAAAACCCTTAACACTGTCGATGATGTAAAAATTTTGTATATGCACTATGATGATATTCCAAAACGAATCATCAAAGGAGAGATATTTAGTGTAACGCTACGCGTTCTTTCCACAGAGAGTGACTTTTATGAGCTCAACTATATCTTTGAAAATGCTCGTGGTGTCAAAGTTCTAAACGAGATACCATTTCGAGAAGAAAAAGGGAAGTTTTACTATGATACTTTCCATTTTTTAGCACAATCAACTGGGGCAAGATTACCAGATTTTAAAGCATATATTACAAGTTTTGATGGAACAGAGCATCGCCCTACTACCTTAGAGGGACAAAATATAAATGTTGTTGCCCTCAACCCTCGTAAAAACTTTTCAAATATAGTCGCAAACGCCTTTGAACTTGAAGAGTATAAAACAACAAGTTATGATTCCAACCACAATATAGTTGTTTTTGTTGCAACTGCATACAACTCAGACATCTCCGCTTTTCATCTACAGAATGTCTTTAAACAAGGGGTTGAATCTCTTACAAATGACATTGAAGAATCAAGAATCACCTATTTTATTATCATACAAAAAGAGATAGAAAATTTTAAATTTTCCTACTTTAATCTACTCGACAACAAGTTTAAGACAATAAAGATTCCCATTATTGTCAGTGATGATAGTGTCACAACTCAAACTGATCTCAAACCAAAAGATCAATCTCGTGAAAAACTAAAGATGCTTGTGGCTATTGCGGTCGCACTTATTCTCTTGATTATTATTGTTTGGAGTAAAAAGTATATCTATACATTCTTACTTATCTTCCCAATAGCATATGCAATGTACACTTATACACCCTCTACAGAGGTTTGTATCAGACCAGATACAAATATCTATCTTCTGCCTGTCAAAAATGGGACAATATTTGAAACAACACAAGGTGTCACCTACTTAATGAAAGAGGGTAGCATCAAAAACTATACGAAAGTCAAACTTCAAGAAAATAAAATAGGATGGATAAAACATGAAAATCTTTGCTCATATTAGTTGGCTTATAGCTACTTTTTTTATTTTTTTAGGACTCACTCTCTCAATCCTTATTTTTCATCTTGTTCCAGAACCTTATGGACCAAAAATCTCCTCTTGGTTCATACGACTTAGTATCTTTTTCTCTACAAAAGTTGAGGGTAAAGAGCATCCTGAAACTCAGATGCTTCTCATGAATCATCAAAGTGACCTTGATATTATCGTGATGGAAACTATATCGAAAAAAAATCTTGCTTGGGTAGCTAAAAAAGAACTTTTTGATATACCTTTTTTTGGGCTTTCTCTAAAATTTCCTCAAGATATTCCTGTTGAGAGGCAAAGCAAGACCTCTCTCATCACGCTTTTAAAAGATGTAAAGCACAGACTCTCTTTAGGTAAAACTATCACAATATTTCCCGAGGGTACTCGTTCCACTAAAGGTAAGATACTCCCTTTCAAATCTGGTGCAAAAATCATCGCTGATAAATACCAACTCAGAGTACAACCTGTAGTGCTTATACAAACAGCCAAATATTACAATATAAAAAAATTCTACTATAAACCAGGACAAATAAAAGTTATCTTTCTTGAATCTTTTATAGCTGATAAAAAAAATCCTGAGTGGCTCAATGAACTCAGAATAAAAATGCAAAAGGTGTATGACAATGAGCTTACCAACAATCCTAGCCATAGGTAGTGGTGGATTTATAGGGGCAGTGCTAAGAGCCTATCTCAATGGTCTCATCTCACACAAAGTCCCTCATGAGCTTCCTTTTGGTACTTTAGGAGTTAACCTTATTGGTAGTTTTACCATGGGTCTTTTAATTGCTATTTTTATGAATAGTGGGTTTTTCTCACTTCATACAAAATCATTTTTATCAACTGGGGTACTTGGAGCCTTAACAACTTACTCCACTTTTGCTATTGAAAGTTTTTTACTACTTCAGGGTGGTAGTATACTACTTGCCTTGGCAAACATATCGCTGAATGTTTTAGGGACTATCTTCATGGCAGGAAGTGGCTTTTACTTAGGTAAGTTTTTTTTCAATAACTAAGCAAGAAATAATCTTGCTTAAATCTCTATAACCTCATCTGCACACCACTTCGCTAGCTCCAAATCATGAGTTATAAGCAACATACCCATTGAATCGAGATTGTGCATCAACATATTCATCACCTCCAACTGGATCACATTATCTAGTGCTGATGTAGGCTCATCTAGCAAGAGCAACTTTGGTTTCATAAGCATTGCACGCAAGATAGAAGCCCGTTGAAGCTGACCCCCTGAGAGTTCATGAGGTAGTTTATATAAAAGTTTATATTCTAAATTTATTTTTTGGAGATAATGATAGATCTCATCAATATTTGCAACATCTTTAATCTGACTCAAAAGGGAATAACTTGGATGAAAAGAGCTATATGGGTCTTGGAAAACTTCTGAACATCGCTTGCTTGTAATCTCTCCATGAAGTGGTTCTAGGTTTTTAAGAATCAATTCAAATATCGTAGATTTACCCGCACCACTTGCTCCAACTATGGCTTTAATCTCACCTTTTTTAAGAGTAAAAGAGAGATCCTCAAAAAGGAGATACTCTTTTGTATATCCAAAAGAAAGATTTTTTACTTCTAAAAGTTTTTCCATTAGCTCTTATTTAGAGCTAAGTAGAGTTTTTCCAACTCTTTGTAGAGTGCATCTGGTTTGATGTCACTATTGGACTCCCAAATATGCTTCATTATAACATTATCCTCTACTTCATCCCACATTTTTACATATGTGCCATCTTTATAGCCATGATCTTGGCGAAACTGATTGAGGATATTTTTACCAACATAAAGTCTATAGAGTGTTTGAAGATTTAGTCCACTCATAATAGTCAAGTCAAAAAACTCAGATATGAGTGCATCTAAGTCTAGCTCATCCTTAGAAAGTACGAGAGCCATAATATTTTCTACTTTAGAGATAACCTCATCTTGAGATGCAAAAGTGGTAGTTGTCGTTTGTATCTTAGAAAAATCATCCATTTGAGATATATTGATTGCCAATTCTTCTATGTTACCTTTGAGCATCCTAGAGTAGTTCTCAATACCTAAAGAGATGATAAAGTGCCATACATCAACAACTTCTATTTGTAGGTTGTCCCAATCAGGCTGAGCATCTATGTTTTTCCAGTGTTTCCACGAAAAGCTATCGACCATCTCCGCACATTCCATATATATGCAACGGGACCAGTTGATAACTTTAGTATTTTTAGTAACTCCATTGACCCAGTCAGGTCCATTGGTTGCATCATTGAGCTGTGTTTGGAGTTGTAACATTAATAAAATCTTATCCATAGAGATTTTCCCTTTAAATTTTTAAATAAATCTTTTAGATATTGTATCAAATTATGTTAAAATTCCCGCTATGAAAAGAATAAACTGTAGAAGATGTAAATATTATTTTGTGACTTGGCAAGTAGGAAAACCTCATGGATGTAAAGCATATGGATTTAAGTCTGAAATGATTCCCTCGCTTTTAGTTTTTCAAAGTAGTGGTAGTGATTGTTCCCTGTTTGAGCTCAAAGTTCCCAAATAATTTTTTTCCCAAAACCTAAAGTATTGTCTGTCATCTTAAAATACTCAACTTGAATTTGCCATAGTTTTGGTTTCATAACTAAGGCTGTAGGAAATGCTTTAAAATATATCTTAGAGAGTCCCCTACCTTCTAAAGGGGTAAATTTTCCTCGAAATTGCAAACCTTGAATTTTACCAATCTGTTTTGTTTCAAGGACTATAGTACCAGCAACTTGAGTATTGTGTAAAACATGTTGTATATGAGTAGTCTCCTCACTGCTAGCAACGACAAATATTTGATTTGATTTATCATAGGCATAAAAAAGACTACAAACACTGAGTTCCTCTTGGTTTGATGTAGCTAAACTCAAAACATGATGTCTATCTATAAAGTTTTGTATTTTTGTAAGTTGCACTAACATTTAGGGGTTATTACTTAGTGAAAATACAATAAGTGCAGTCTTTAATTGTTCTATGATTTGTGACATTTTTACAGAAGATACAGCAAAGTTTAATCGCATAAAACCACTACCTTCCCTCCCAAAACTTAGTCCAGCATTGAGACCAAGCTTTGCATCATGAATGAAAAATTCTCGAAGTTCTTTATTGCTAAGTTGCATACCTCGACAGTCTAACCAAGCAAGATAGGTCGCTTCTATTTTTATCACTTTAATAAATTTTGGATATGCCTCACATAACTCTTTTAAGTCACTATAATTTTTATACAGATGCACTTTAAGCTGTTCTAACCAACTTGCACCATGAATATAAGCTGCTTCAAATGCAACATGACTCAAAGATGCACCCTGGGCAAAATGTATCTGCGTATAGACTTTTAAAAACTTTTCTCTTAAACCTTTGTTGGGGATGTAAACGCTACTCATCGCAAAACCAGCCATATTAAATGTTTTGCCCACTCCCAAAGCTGTGATGGTTATATCTTTTGCTTTTTGGCTTAAAGTAGAAAATGGTATGTGTTCATTTGGTGCATACACTAAGTCAGAATGTATCTCATCGCTAAAAACTACAATATCATTCTCCAAACAAATCTCTAAAATCTCTTCTAGCTCCTCCCTCTTCCACACTCTCCCAACAGGATTATGCGGGGAACATAAAAGCAAAAGTTTTGTATCTTTATCTATCTTAGCTTTTAAATCCTCACTATCAAAACGGTAAATACCCTTCCCGTCTTGCTTGAGTGGGTTTTTTAACAACTCCCTAGAATTTTCAAGAACACTATGAAAAAAAGGTGGATAAACAGGCGTTTGCACTATCACCTTTTCACCCACTTCACTCATCGCATTGATGCACACATTCATACTCGCTACTACCGAATGTGAATAAAGTAGCTCTTCTTCTTGTATCTCTAAGTTATGATGCTCTCTCATCCACTCTATCTGTACCTGCCATGCAGAAGATGGAACCTCTTCATAACCCATCACTGGATGCTCTAACCTTTTTTTGACAGCCTCAAGAACAAACTGAGGTGTATCAATATCCATATCAGCAACCCACACAGGCTCTACATCTTGTGTACCAAAAAGCTTTTGCCTTAAGGTGTATTTTTCGGCATTGGTATCTTCTCTTGGTGTTGCATTTGTAAAATCATAATTTATCTTTTTTTCCATACGCTTACCTCACTTACAGTATGCTGGTACTTTCTCTTTGTTTCTTTGATGACAAATTCTAAATCTTGAGTATGTATCAAATCAAATTCTACACCCAATATCTCTTTAAGCGTATCAAGCGTTTTTATCTCATCTCCATTTTCATCAAGCTTTCCACCTAACCAAAATTCTTTGCGGGTTGATTCCTCTTGCCAAGTGTAAGGACTCGTTAATATAAGAATACCCTCTGGAAGTAACATCTCTTGCACATTATCTAAAAATAATCTAGGATTATAAAGTCTATCGATGAGATTTGTTGCAATGATAAGGTCGTATCCAGAAAAATTTGATTTGAGGTTACAAGCATCACCTTGCCAAAAACTCACCTTATCTTTAAGATGCTTATATCCTAACTCCTCTAAACTTATCTGTTTTTTCTCAAAAAGCTCACCCTCTATTATAGAGTTCCAAGCAATAAAACCCGTATCTTTAAACTTCGACCCAACCCCTACAAAACGCACTGAAAAGTCGATGCCTTCCACTTTTTCAAATGTTTTAGCTAACTCAAAGCTTGCCCTTCCTGTTGCACAACCCAAGTCTAAGGCTTTTGTAGTATGCGATGCAAACCTTGATGCTATCTTTGCACACTCTATGGCAAAATTTTTCACACCAAAATGTTCCCCTCCATACTGA
>Ga0256829_1002047_pt1 | contig 15524 bp, 13 predicted proteins | sample 131447metaG_FD_185979 | JGI IMG/M metagenome (GOLD analysis project Ga0256829, IMG submission 185979) | Hydrothermal vent microbial communities from Lau Basin, Pacific Ocean - 131-447 | ecosystem: Environmental > Aquatic > Marine > Hydrothermal vents | place: Pacific Ocean: Lau Basin | collected...
ATTATGTTAATACTGCTTGGAGGTCGTTTAGATGCCCAGATGTATAAATTTAAATATAAATTTGAGTTAAAAAAGAATCAGACTCAGGAAATTGTTGTAAAATATGCCTCTTTTAAACATTTGTTAAGATTAAGATGGACGCTTTTTAAAGGTCATAGGATAGTTTTGTTTATGACATATCGCAAAAAGAGCAACCAATATCTTTTAAGAGATGATGACTATAATCAAAATAGCATAAAATTAGATCTAAGTAATGTAGCCGTGGGCTATAATGTTTTACCATATATAATTTTACAGTTTAAAAAGTTTAATGAGATGACGCATAAGGCTATATTTTTCTTTTATCTATTTGATAAAACCGATATGGTTAGATTGAAGTTTGTAAAATAAGGAAGCAAAAGCGATATGATCGAACAAGTTGATAAAGAGATAAACAAATTAGTCAAAGAGATTAATTATGAAGAGATAAACCATCATCTACCCGTCTTGATGGGCGGTAAACGTCTGCGCGCTAAACTTATATTAACTATCGCTAAAGACAATCCGCACGCACCCTTGCTTGGCGCAATTGTCGAAATGATACACTCTGCCAGCTTGTTGCACGATGATGTTATAGATGAAGCAACTATTAGACGCGGCAGGAGTTGTGTAAATGCAACCGATGGAAGTAAAAAGGCAATCATGTTAGGGGATATATTGTATGCTAAAGCTTTTTCTTCGCTGACATTTTTTTCACATGAGATTGCTTATACATTGTCATCAGCCGTTGTTTTATTGTCTGTTGGTGAGATGATGGATGTAGAACTTGCAAAATCTTTTAACGATAATGAACAGAAATATCTTGAGATGCTTTATCTTAAAACAGCCTCGCTTATTGAAGCGTCAACTGCTTCAGCTGCTTTACTAATGGGTGATGATAAAGATGCTTACGGATTATATGGAAAAAACCTTGGACTTTCTTTTCAGATTATCGATGATATTTTAGATATTACATCTGATGAAAAAACATTGGGTAAGCCGGTTATGAGTGATTTTAAAGAGGGTAAGTGTACTTTACCTTATATATATCTGTATAAAGCTTTGGATGATAAGGCAAAAGAGCGCTTAAAATCATTACATGCAAAAGAGTTAAGCCCTGATGAGTCGTTGTGGATTTTAAATGCTATGAAAAAACATCATGCTATTGATAAGTCGTTTGAGTTGGCAAAGCGTCTGACAAAAGAAGCCGGCGAAGCGGTTTTTGATAATGTGGAACTAATCAACATTTTAGATAAAATGATACAAAGAAGCTATTGATGCATTATTTAATTATTAGTTTTAGTTATAAAAATTCGGCTATTGACATAAGAGAGAAATTATCGTTTTCACAAGAAGAACAATTAGACTGTCTTGAGAAACTAAATAGCTCCTCAAGTGTTAATGAAAGTATTTTGATATCTACATGTAATCGTATGGAAATTTTTGTCAGTTGCAGCAGCATTATGTCCGCAACCCAGCATATCTTTATGCTTATAAATAAAAGAACCAATATAGCGATCGAGGAACTAGAAGGCAGAGCCGATATATTTGATGATCAAGGAGCTATTCACCATCTCTTTAGTGTTGCTTCCTCTTTAGATTCTTTGATTGTGGGTGAGACACAAATCACAGGTCAGCTCAAAGATGCATTTAGAACATCTTTTGATTACGGGATGTGCGGGCAAAAACTCTCACGTGCTATGCACTTTGCTTTTAAATGTGCCGCTGAGGTGCGAAACGGTACCAATATATCCGTTAGGCCTGTATCTATTGCCAGCGTGGCGGTTGCAACTTTGCAAAATGCATTACCCAAACTATATGGCAAAAAGGCTTTAGTTGTCGGAGTAGGGGAGATGTCTGAGATCACCATTAAGCATCTAATAGCGCATAATGTTAAAGTTTATCTCACAAACAGAACTTATGAGCATGCAATAAAATTGGCATCTAGGTATGAGATAGAGGTTATAGAGTTTGAGCATTTTTTATCCGTATTTAATGATTTTGAGATTATATTCACTGCTACATCATCTTCTGAAGCGTTAATTACCGATAAAGATATCAAGGAGTGTCCATATAAGCGTTTTTGGTTTGACATGGCTGTTCCAAGAGATATAAATTGTCAAAAATTGAAAAACATACGACTCTTTCATATTGATGATTTGAAATCTATTGTAGATAATAATATTCATAAACGTGAGGATGAAGCACAAGTGTCTTATAGGATAATCGGTCGCAAGACTATGGAATTTTATGAATGGCTGAAGACATTATCTATAGAACCTATCATTAAACATCTTTACTTAAAAGCTGAATATGCAGCAGTAGCAGAGACATCACGCGTTATAGATAAAAAATATATCCCAAAAGAGTACCGACGAGAACTTTTGAAGATGAATAGGCAAGTGTTAAAAAGATTTTTGCATGACTTTACATGTAGGCTTCGAGAAATTTCTTATCAAAGCGATGCCGATACTATTATTGAGTCTATGAAATATCTATTAAATGAAGATGATGCGGTACTTTTAAATGAGTATAAATGTGAACATATGTTAAAAGGTTAATGATGAAAATGTCAAATTTATATGCACCTACAAGCAAAGAGGCTCCATCAGATGCAGTGCTTGCTAGCCATGCATTATTGATACGTGGCGGTTTTATAGCACAAGTTGCTAGCGGATTGTATAATCTTTTACCGCTAGGCAAGATGGTATTAAATAATATAGAAACTATTATTAAAGAAGAGCTTGGGCATATAGGTGCTCAAGAGGTTGAACTTAGTTTTGTAACTCCTGCAGAACTTTGGGGAGAGAGTGGTAGAATTGAGAAGTTTGGAAAAGAGCTTTTACGTTTTAAAGACAGAAAAGATAATCTTTTTGTCCTTGGTCCGACGCATGAAGAGATGATGGTTAATCTTATACGCAATAAAGTGACAAGCTATAAACAACTTCCTCTGCATTTGTATCAGATAAAAACAAAATTCAGAGATGAGGCCAGACCGCGTTTTGGTCTTATGAGAGGTCGCGAATTTGTTATGCAAGATGGTTACAGTTTTCATCAGAGCTATGAGGATTTGGACCATGAATTTGATGCTGTTGAAGCATCATACAAAAAAATTTTAGATAGGCTTGAGTTATCCTACCGTGTTGTTGAAGCCGATAGCGGAGCAATAGGCGGAAGCGGCTCTAAAGAGTTGATGGTTTTAGCTGACAGCGGAGAAGATACCTTGGTGGTGTGCAGTAGTTGTGAGTACGGGGCAAATATAGAAGCCGCCACAAGAGCTAAAAGCTCAATTGATAAAAGCCAATCATCTATAAAACTGCAAAAAGTTCATACGCCAAACATCAAAACAATAGATGAATTAAGTACCTATTTTAAAACCACTCCAGGTCGTATTGTTAAAACGGTCGCAAAAAAGATTATTTTTGATGATAATGAGGAGATTGTTTTATTTTTTCTAAGAGGAGATGACACTCTGCAAGAGAGTAAAGCGCTTAATGCTGTTGGTGGATTAGATATTGTTGATGTAGATGAAGATGAGCTTAAGGCTAAAGAGTTGTCTGTCGGATTTATGGGTCCTATGGGGGAATTAAAAATACGCATGATAGTCGATAATGATTTGATGAGTGAGACGGATATGATCTGTGGAGCTAATGAGGTAGATTATCATTACAAGGGCATGGATATGTCAATTTTTAAAACCGACGTATATGCCGATATCATTGAGGTAAAAGAGGGTGATAAATGCCCTAAATGCGGTGGTGTTTTAGGGTATAAAAAGGGTATAGAAGTAGGTCATATTTTTAAACTAGGCACAACATACTCTAAAGCTTTAAAAGCAGAATTTTTAAATAGTAACGGACAGTCAGAATTTTTTATAATGGGCACATACGGTATGGGTGTGAGCCGATTAATTGCTGCCATTATTGAACAACATCATGATGAAAAAGGTATGATTTGGACTAAACAAAGTGCTCCTTTTGTTGTCAATATAATGGTATCAAATATTAAAAATCAGGAGCAGTTGAATTTTGCAGAACAGTTGTATAAATTTTGCCAGAAAAATGGTATCAATGTTTTACTAGATGATACAAAAGAGAGGTTTGGCTATAAAATGAAAAATGCGGAGCTTATAGGATTTCCATACACGGTTATAATAGGTAAAGAGTTACAAAATGGTTGTGTTCAGCTCTTAAGGCGTGAGTCATTGCAAAAAACAGATATTAAAAAAGAGGAGATATTTGATTATCTGCTTAAAGAGATATAGATGGTTTATTTTTTAGTATATCTTTTTTTAGAAGTTTTTGTCACTGTTGAAATAGCATCTTTTATAGGTCCAATATGGACATTTTTAGAGATTATAGCCTCGGCTGTTGCGGGGTTTGCTATTTTGCTTAACTTTAAAAATGTATTTATACAGAATTTACGGACTGTATCATACAGCAGTATAGATTGGGAAGAGTTTGAGCGACTTAATCTGTTTAGCATCATAGGTGCAATTTTGCTTATTTTGCCCGGTTTTTTATCTGATATGATAGGCATAGCTTTGCAATTTCCGCTTTTTACCGCGATACTGGTTAATTATTTTAGTGTAAAATCGTGCAAGTCAAATCTAAATACAAAGGAAGATGATGTTATCGATGTCGAAATTATTAACAAGCATAATTCTAGCAAGTAGTTTGCTTCTAAGCAGTGTGTATGCACAGAACCGGAATACTCAAACTAAACAGGTGCTCTCTTTTTTAAAAAACAGAATTAGCCATAATCCAAACATCAGTGATTTAAGTATCAAGATAGTTGGTCACAAAGCACTAAGTCATCCTAAAGGCTGGACTGCTTACATGGTTGCTTTTCATGCTAAGGCAAAAGTGAGAGGTCAAGAGAAAACCTTTACACAAAGATCCGTTTATTTTGCTAAAGACGGTTATCTAACTACACAGTTTATAAGCCTCAAAAGTGGAGAAAAGATAAATTATCTCATTACTCCAAAATTTAAAAACAGCTATTATGCAAAAAGCAATTTGTTGTACGGTGATGCAGATGCAAAATATAAAGTAGCTATTTTTTCAGATCCACTATGCCCATTTTGTAGAGAATTTGTACCGCCTGCGCTTAGATACATGAGTAAGTATCCAAAAACATTTGCGGTTTATTATTACAATTTTCCCCTAACGCTGTTGCACCCCGCATCGCCTACTATTGTAAAAGCGGCGATATATCTTGAGTTACGCGGAGATAAATCAATTATTTTACGGTTATACGGACTGAAAATGAATATCGACCAAACAAATCAGCAAAAGATTTTAGATGAATTTAATAAACAACTAGGTGTACATGTAACTTTACAAGATATTAGCTCCGTTATGGTTAAAGATGCCCTAAAGCATGATGAGCATTTGGGTGCGAAGCTAATGGTAAGAGGTACTCCGACATTCTTTTTTAACGGTGTTATGGATCCCACTAAAAATAGATATAAAGAAGTGAAGGTGGTTGAATAATGCAAGAGTTCATCATTGCTACGCGAGGAAGCAAGTTGGCTCTTTGGCAGTCAAACCATATAAAAGATATTTTAAAGAGGCAAAATCCGAATATTGATATATCACTTAAAGTTATCATAACTACAGGCGACAAGATTGTAGATAAACCACTATCAGCAATTGGAGGAAAAGGGTTGTTTTTAAAAGAGCTTGAAGAAGCTATGCTGCGAGGCGAAGCTCATTTGGCTGTCCATTCTTTAAAAGATGTTCCGACTGTTTTGCCTGATGGATTTACTTTGGGCGCTATTACCAAACGCGAAGATTGTCGTGACGCACTTTTGTCATTTAAATATCCCAATATCAGCTCTTTACCGCAAGGTGCGGTAATTGGCACATCATCTCTTAGGCGTAAAATGCAAATATCTGCCATGCGTTCGGATCTTATTATAAAAGATTTACGCGGAAATGTAGATACGCGAATTAAAAAGCTTCAAAACGGTGAATATGACGCTATTATTTTAGCCAGTGCGGGCATAAATCGTCTAGGCTTTAAAGATAGCGTAAAATATTTATACAATATTCCGCTAGATGAGATAGTGCCTTCAATGGGGCAGGGAGCGTTAGGTATTGAAGCTGTTAATGATGCAAAAGTCTTAGAGATTATCGCTAAATTGGCAGATGAAGATTCTATGATAGAAACTACTATTGAGCGTGATTTTGTTGACCGTCTTGAGGGCGGATGTCAGGTTCCAATAGGTGTGAACGCATCATTTTTAGATAGTGATACATTGCAAGTGAGAGCCGCTTTAGGCTTGCCCGACGGCTCTGAGATTTTACATGATAAAAAAGTAATTAAAAAGCAGGATTTTAAAACTATCGGCACGGCTTTAGCAGATGAGTTTATAGACCGAGGCGCAAAAGAGCTTTTACGTCGCGCAGAAATCATGGCATCAGATATGAGTTTATAGGGTAAGTTTTACATGCAACAAACCATACAGATGCTAAAAATGCATAATGAAGTGCAAATCATAGACAAACCGGTTGATATCTATCTTGAAGCAGCGCATATAGCGTATGCTGAGGTTAAAAATCATAATGGCGGCAAAGCGCTGCTTTTTACAAATGTTACAAACAAAGAATACCGGTTTAGTGAGCCTGTTTTGATGAATTTGTTTGGCTCTTATGAGAGATGTAAATTGCTTTTTGGAAGAGATATAGAATCTGTTGCAGATGAGATAACAAAGCTTTTGCATTTAAAACCGCCAAAGGGATTAAAAGATAAATTCTCAATGGCTACAAATCTGTTTTCATTAAAAAATATATTTCCAAAACGGTTAAAATCACAAGGCGAATGTCAAGAGGTTAAATATCTAGGCAAAGATATCGATCTTTTTAAATTGCCGATTTTAACTACTTGGGAACAAGACGGCGGAGCGTTTATCACAATGGGACAAGTTTATACGCAAAGTCTTGATGGGGATATGGTCAATCTTGGAATGTACAGATTGCAGATTTATGATAAAAACCATTTAGGTCTGCATTGGCAGATTCATAAAGATTCATCTCACTTTTTTGATCAATATAAAAGAGCTAACGTCAAAATGCCTGTTAGTATCTGTATAGGCGGAGATCCGCTTTATACATGGTGTGCCACGGCTCCGCTTCCTTATGGTGTTAATGAGCTTCTGATGTATGGACTTATCACAAAAAAATCGGCAAAGCTTGTAAAATCTATGACAACACCGTTATATATTCCGCGTGACGTTGATTATGTTATAGAGGGCTGGGTTGATCCGCAAAAGATGCAAATCGAGGGTCCTTTTGGTGATCATACCGGATACTATACACTAAAGGAACCATATCCCGTACTTGAAGTAAGCGCTATAACTACTAAAAAATCTCCCGTTTATCTAGCTACGGTTGTGGGCAAGCCGCCTTTGGAAGATAAATATATGGGCTGGGCTACAGAGCGGATATTTTTACCACTTTTAAAAACGAATGCCCCCGATTTATTGGATTATCATATGCCTGAAAATGGCGTGTTTCATAATCTCATACTGGCAAAAATACAGCCACACTACAAGGGTCATGCAAAGCAGTTTATGCATGTATTTTGGGGAGCAGGGCAGATGAGCTTTGTAAAACATGCTATTTTTGTAGATGAGAAGGCTCCAAAATTAACGGAATATGAACTGTTGGCGACATATATATTAGATAGGTTTTCACCAAAATCCATGCTTATAACTCAAGGCATTACAGATGCGCTCGATCATTCATCACCAGAGGCACTAGTGGGTGGAAAACTAGGCATTGATGCTACAACGCCTTATGAGATTTCATTACATATAAAGCTTTTAAAAGATGATGAGCTGTTTGGGCTATGTAGAGAGTTATGCACCGATATAGTTGCACTTAAGCAGTATATGACTCATACGAAAAATCCGATAACTGTTATATCGCTTTGTAAAACTAAGCCCGTAAAAGAGTGTTTTGATAAATTAAAGAGTTTAGATAAACATATTAAAATCGCGGTATTTGTAGATGAAGAGGGCAACGATATTGCAAATGTTTATATGCTTATTTGGAGAGTCGTTAACAATATCGACGCAAACCGTGATATTTTTATCTTTAATGAAACGGTTGGAATTGACGGTACAAATAAAAATAGTTTAGACGGCTTTACAAGAGAGTGGCCTGATGATGTTTTATGCAGCAAAAGTGTTGTCAAAAGCTTAAAAGAACGTGGTCTTTGGAGCATTGATGATAAGACTTACGATAAGTTTTACATGTAAGTAAATCAAGGAGAGATAATGGAAAAAATGTGGTCAGGTCGCTTTAGTAAGGGTGCTTCATCCTTGCTTGATGAGTTTAACGCTTCGGTGATGTTTGACAGGGAGTTGTATGTCGAGGATATCGAAGGCTCAATCGCTCATGCCATTATGCTAAAAAGCGTTGGTATTTTAACTGGTAGTGAGACGGAGCAGATTATAAACGGTTTAAATGAGATAAAAAAAGAGATTGAAGAGGGTGCGTTTGAGTGGAGGCTTTGTGATGAAGACCTTCATATGGCTATTGAGAAACGTTTGACAGATAAAATCGGACAAGCCGGCAAGAAACTTCACACCGCAAGAAGTAGAAATGATCAAGTCGCGGTTGATTTTAGAAGATTTGTTTTGCGTCAAAACAAAGAGATAAAAGAGCTGGTTTTAGATCTTATGCAAACTACTCTTGATATAGCTTTTAGGCATACAGATACTCTGTTGCCGGGTATGACGCACCTACAACATGCACAGCCTGTTAATTTTGCTTTTCATTTAGGTGCATATTTATCAATGTTTAAGCGCGATATTGCAAGATTTGAGGATTCATATACTAGAAACAATATCTCACCTCTTGGCTGTGCGGCACTAGCTGGAACGCCTCATAAGATAGACAGGAAGCAGACCGCAAAGCTTTTAGGTTTTGACGGGGTAAGCCTTAACTGCTTAGATACGGTAAGTGACCGTGATTTTGCCCTAGAGATACTTTTTAATATATCAACACTTATGATGCATATTTCAAGACTCTCTGAAGAGCTTGTATTGTGGTCTAGCTATGAGTTTGGTTTTGTTGAGTTAAGTGATGAGTATTCAACCGGTTCTTCTATTATGCCGCAAAAGAAAAATCCCGATGTACCTGAGCTTTTACGCGGAAAAACAGGTAGAGTATATGGTGCATTAATAGGACTTTTAACCGTTATGAAAGGATTGCCTCTTGCATACAATAAAGATACGCAAGAGGATAAAGAGGGTGTTTTTGATGCGGTTAAAACCGCTAAAATCTCTCTTATTATTTTAACGCAGGCTATTAAAACTATGACGGTAAAAAAAGATAATATGCAAGCCGCATGTAAAAAAGGGCATCTAAGTGCAACAGATTTGGCGGATTATCTGGTTGAGGAGTGTGATATCGCTTTTAGAGAGGCGCATTTTATTACAGGTAAAGCAGTCGCAAAGTGTGAAGAGTTAGGTATAGATTTAAGTGATATTTCATATGATGAACTTTATGCAATCGATAATAGAATTAAAAAAGATGTTATGAAATATCTTGCGATTGATCACTCAATGAACGCCAGAGATTCGCAAGGTGGGACATCAACAAATCAAACAAAACAACAGTTAAAATATTTTAAAGATTATTTAAAAAGGAGTCAGGTATGAAAGTAGAGGTTAGTCATCTTGAGGCTATGAGATTTGAGGCAAAAACAGCAAAAAGCAGTTTTATTATAGATTGTCCCATTATCTCACCTGTTGAGTATTTTTTAAGCGGAATGATTACATGTAGCGCGACAGATATCATCATGCTGCCAAAAAAGAAAAATATAACCGTTACAAATTTAAAGGTAACAGGCGATGCTTTAAGAAACGAGAGTTATCCTCAAAAATTTAATGAGCTTGATCTTATTTATGAATTTGATTCAGATACCGATGACGAATCGGCGGCAAGATATGTTATGGCGTCTTTGGAGACATACTGCTCAACTATAAACACGGTAAGAAGTGATGTTAAAATACGTTACACGGTCATACATAACGGTAAAATTATTAAAGATAAAGTTGAGCTTATCTCAGGCGGCGGGGCACAAATAGAAATGGGAGAGATACAAAGTTGTCCATCATAAAGGGATTGGTATAAAAACCTTTAAAAAGAATATGACGTTTGCGTCATATTCTCAAATGATTATAAAAAATCCTTAGGATCTGCATCGCTTAGATGATCAAATTTTAATTTTGCACCGCCTAGCACATGCCAGTGAAGATGCATAACTTCCTGTCCGCCATTTTCTCCGATATTGCAGATGAGTCTATATCCTGATTGTTTAATATCCAGTTTTTGAACCAAAGTTTGTATAAACGGTGTGATATCCGCCATAGTTTGAGCATCAACTTCATTAAAGCCGGCTACATGTTTTTTAGGTATTACCAAAATGTGCACAGGTGCTTTGGGGTTAATGTCGTGAAAAGCTAAAAAATTCTCATCTTCAAGTTCGATATTTGCAGGGATCTCTTTATCTACAATTTTACAAAACAGACACATGATTACCTCTTTTTTATATTTTTTACAATTTTATCATAAGTTTTGCCTTTTTTATATTTAAAATAATTCTTTACACGCCGCATCAAGCTTTTTATAATTGAGATGTGAGTATAATTTCCTAAAAATTGGATATTGGAGACTCTAACTTGAAAGAGTGGTATCAAAAAATACAGTCAGCTGGTTGTATGCAAGAATTAGAAGAGTTACGTATTGCTATACTTGGAAAAAAAGGTGTTTTAGCAGAGCAATTTGCGAAAATGAAAGATATTGAAAATAAACAAAAAGCCGAGTTTGCAAAGCGGCTAAATATCGCAAAGAGTGAATTTAACAAACTATTTAATGAGCAAAAGACGATTTTGCAGGCTCGCGAACTGGAGAGTTTGTTAAAATCACAACAAATAGACGTATCTCTTTACAGTGCAACGTCAAATTCAGGAGCATTGCATCCTGTTATGCAGACCATGGAAAAAATAGTGGAGTATTTTACTTCTATGAACTTTTCTATTGAGATGGGCTCAATGATTGAAGATGATTTTCACAATTTTGAAGCCCTAAATCTTCCAAAATATCATCCTGCACGCGATATGCAAGATACCTTCTATTTTAAAGATGAGATGTTGCTTCGCACGCACACCTCGCCTGTGCAGGTAAGAACAATGCTTCACGCCAAACCTCCAATACGCATGATATCTCCGGGCGCGGTTTTTAGACGCGATTATGATATCACCCATACTCCTATGTTTCACCAGGTAGAGGGACTTTTAGTGGATAAAGAAGGCGCGGTATCTTTTGCAAATCTTAAGTTTATATTAGAGGATTTCTTGAAGTATATGTTTGGAGAGGTTGATGTGCGTTTTCGTCCAAGTTTTTTTCCTTTTACTGAACCGTCAACTGAAGTTGATATATCTTGTGTATTTTGCAAGGGAAAGGGGTGTCGTGTTTGTTCTCATACCGGATGGCTTGAGGTTTTAGGTTGCGGGATTGTGGATGAAAATGTTTTTAAAGCAGTGGGCTACAAAGATGTCAGCGGTTATGCTTTTGGTTTAGGAGTTGAGCGTTTTGCCATGCTTATACACCATATAGGGGATCTTCGTTCTTTATTTGAGGGTGACATTAGATTATTGGGGCAGTTTGTATGATTATAACTAGAAGTTGGCTTAGTGAATATATTAATTTAGATGATATATCAAATGAGCAGTTGTGTGAAACATTAAATTCAATCGGTTTAGAAGTCGGAAGAGTTGTTAAATATGATATACCTGAGGATATAGTTTTTGGGTATGTAAAAGAGTGTAAAAAACATCCCAATGCGGACAAATTAAATATCTGTCAAGTAGATGTGGCAGATGAGGTGCTGCAGATTGTATGCGGTGCATCAAATGTTCGCAAAGGCTTACATGTAGCCGTTGCTCTTGAGGGCGCTGTGATGCCCGGCGGCATGAGAATATCTGCGGTTAAGTTGCGTGGGGTTGAAAGCCATGGAATGATATGTTCTGCCTCAGAGTTATCTTTAGTAAACATAAATGACGGGATAATTGAGTTTGATCAAAGTATAGGCAATATTGTACTAGGCTCAAGATTACGGGAAAACCATTATCTTCAAGACACGCTTATAGAGATTGAATTAACCGCCAACAGAGGTGACTGCCTGAGTATTTATGGTGTAGCAAGAGATTTATGCGTTGCGTTTGACAGAAGCATTAAATCAAAAAGTAACAAAAATACAGATGAAACATCAATAGGAATCGGTAAGGTTTTGCAATTAAAACATCCAGCTTCAGTAGATGCCAATTTGAGGTTTAAGGTCTTAGATGTTAAAAATATATCACTTGCATTTCTTATCTCTTTACGCTTAGCGCAAATAGAGCATAAGTCGCTAAATACTGCTGATGCGTTTACTGCTTATGCTACGCATGAGTGTGGAGTCATTTTACGTTTATACGATTATGAATACTTTAAAGCACAAGGACAAAATGATAAGGCAATTGTATCACTTGAATCAGATACCAATGGATTTTTATGCGTACAGGGCAAAGAGCGGGCATCTATTGTGGGCGTTATGCAGGAGAAAAATTCTTTGTTTAATAAAAATGAAGGGTTAGCGATAGCTGAAGCATCCTATGTGGCACCAGGTTTAATATCAGATCAAATGTCTAAAAGTAAAATAGAAAGATCATCATCTTTTTATTTGTCATCAAGAGGCAGTAATCCTGATTTGAAGATGGGTTTGAAGCTTTTATTTTTACTTTTACAATCATATGGAGATATTGATATATTTGGTGGTACTGCCGAGATGCTAAATCATAAAGAAGAGGAAGTTGTAGTTTTAAAGTTACATGAGATTTATGATATTATAGGCGCTAAAATAGATAAAAAAAAGATAGTAAATATCCTACAAAAACTTTATTTTAATCTTGAAAAATCACAAGGTGATACATTTATTGCAGCGGTACCAAAATTTCGTCATGATATATCAAACAAGCAAGATATTGTTGAAGAGATACTGCGTTTTACGGGCATTGACAATATTGAGCCAAAACCATATCTGCTTAAAGAAGCAAATCGCCTGTCTGAGGGATATTTTAGATTTAAAAAATTAAAACATTATCGCCACAAAGCCGCATATAACGGTTTTTTTGAAACAATCCATTTTATATTTGCCCATAAACAAGAGTTGGTAAAATATAACTTTGATACCGTACAAAATAAGTTGGACATTGTAAATCCTATAGTAACGACGATGGATACCCTGCGTACAACACTGATGCTTGGCTTATTAAATTTTGCAGGACAAAATAAAAAAGTAGGCAACCAAAATATGGGCTTATTTGAGATTGGTTCGGTATTTACAGACAAAAGAGAAGAAGTTGTCAAGGCAGCATTTTTATATACCGGTAGCTTTGAGCAGGAGGGAATTATAAACAGTGCAACATCAACTATTATGGATTTTGGGCATTTTGTTCAATTGATCTCTAATATTATAGGTGAAGTTACACTTAGTAAAGCTACATGCAAGCATAGTTTAGGACACCCGTACCAATGCGCTGATATATTGCAAGATAATAGGGTTATAGGCTCTGCATTTAGGCTTCATCCTACGGTGCAAGATAATTTTGATCTACAAGACACCTATATGTGTGAGATAAATTTTGAAGCACTTTCTTATGAAACAGTGCATGTAAAAGCGTATTCAAAATATCAGTCATCTTTTAGAGATTTGAGTCTGCTAGTACCAAAAACCATGGAATATGCAACAATCAAAAAGATTATACAACAGAGTAAACCAGGTGAGATTATACGCTTTTACCCCGTTGATAAATATGAAGATAAATCTCTTAAAAATTTATCTAGTTTAACTATCCGTTTTGTGTTGCAATCAGATGAGAAAACTTTGCAAGATGAAGAGATTGTCTCATGCATGGATACGATAACATCATCTCTTAAAGATAAGCTTGGCTTGGAGTTAAGATGAGCAGGGCAGAGATTGCAGCAGTTGAGAGTTTTACTTTCTCATCCTCTAAAATAGCACCGGATAAATCCATCTCACATCGTGCGGTAATATTTAGCATGCTAGCGCGCGGAACCTCTGAAATTACAAACTTTTTACGTGCTGAAGATACTATGAATTCGCTTAGTATTGTAAAAAATCTTGGCGCAAAAGTAGAGGATGACGGAAAAACAATCAAAATAAGTGCAGATAAGATTTGTGAGAGTGCAACTGTTTTAAATTGTGGCAATTCAGGTACGGGGATGCGTTTGTTTTGTGGATTTTTAAGTTCTGCGGATGGTCATTTTGTGTTAAGCGGAGACAAGTATCTCTCATCTAGACCAATGCAAAGAGTAGTTTTGCCGCTTAAGAGTATAGGTGCATATATTGACGGTAGAGAAAATGGAAATTTAGCCCCTTTGTGTATTCGCGGCATGAAGTTAAAAGCATTTGATTATACCGGTAAGATAGCATCAGCGCAGGTTAAAAGTGCTATGATTTTAGCTGCATTAAAAGCAGATGGAGAGTGTAGATATACCGAGCCTGAACTCAGTCGTGATCATAGCGAGAGGATGTTGCGTGGTATGGGAGCAAAGCTTAGCAGGGATAATTTAACAACCATTATAAATCCGCTAAGTGCACCGTTGGAGCCACTAAAAATTCATATCCCGTCAGATCCTTCAAGCGCCTTTTTCTTTGCGGTAGCTGCCGCTATAACCCCAAATGCTACAGTCAAATTAGAGAATATTACATTAAATAAAACGCGTATAGAAGCGTATAAAATTTTAAAAAAAATGGGCGCAAGCGTTGAGTATGAACTGCTAGAAGACAAGTATGAGCCCATAGGAAACATCATGATTTCATATCGCCCATTAAAGGCCGTGACAGTTGAAGATAATATCTCCTGGTTAATTGACGAACTACCTGCTTTATCTATTGCCTTTGCCTGCGCTAGCGGAGTAAGTGTGATAAAAAATGCAAGAGAGTTGAGAGTTAAAGAGAGTGATAGAATATCAACTGCTATATCAGGGCTTAATGCATGCGGGATTAAGACAGATGAAACAGAAGATGGGTATAGCGTGTATGGAGGTCGTTTAAAAAAGGCTGTGATTAATAGTCATGGAGATCATAGGATAGCTATGAGTTTTATAATAGCGGGTTTAAAATGTGGTATGATTGTAGATGATATAGAGTGTATCAACACCTCTTTTCCAAACTTTTTTAAGTTAATGCAACAAATCACACGAGTCAAAATCGAGCATTAATGTTAAAATTTCTTGCCCTCAGGCATAGCTTTAGTGATAGGAATTTTAGCTGGACTTTGTTCAGATAAAAGGAGACAATTAATGTTAAAATTTCTTGCCCTCAGGCATAGCTTTAGTGATAGGAATTTTAGCTGGACTTTGTTCAGATAAAAGGAGACAATTAATGTTAAAATTTCTTGCCCTCAGGCATAGCTTTAGTGATAG
>Ga0256829_1002048_pt1 | contig 15524 bp, 24 predicted proteins | sample 131447metaG_FD_185979 | JGI IMG/M metagenome (GOLD analysis project Ga0256829, IMG submission 185979) | Hydrothermal vent microbial communities from Lau Basin, Pacific Ocean - 131-447 | ecosystem: Environmental > Aquatic > Marine > Hydrothermal vents | place: Pacific Ocean: Lau Basin | collected...
CGTAAAAAACAAAAAGCAAATGGTAAATCATTAGACCAAGAATTAGGTGAAAGAGTTAAAAAATGGCATGAAAACCCAGAAAATGTCCAAAAAAAGAGTGAAAACATCAAAAAAGTGTTGAATTCTAAAGAATATAAAGAAACAAAAGGAAAGGCACAGGTATTAAAATATAAAGAAGTTATGAGAAAGAAATCAATCAAAAAATATGGCTCGTTTGATCTTTATAGTAAGGATAAACTCATAAAAACAGGGTTATCAAAAGGGGAAGTTGAAAGAATATCAAAAGCATTATTAACAGCCACAAAAGATAAACCAGTCGGCAGTTCAAACAGATCTAGAGCTGAGATTAAAAAACGCAATAAAGAATATTTGATTGGGTATTATACGATACACATTAATTAATTTTAGTGTATAATAGACATATACTAAAAGAGATTATTTTATGTCGCCATCACAAGAACAAGCGATAAAGCAGTAATTATGTATTGAAATGACTATTTCTTAAATAATAAATAATATACAATAAAGGAAATAAATGACAAAAGAAATATATGTTGAAAAAAGAAAAGGGTATAAAGAACTACTAGATCTTGATAAATATCATGATATGGTAGGGTTTTTTTGTGAAGGATTAAGTGGGTGTTCTGTATCGGAAATTGAATTAGCAGCCGCTCCACAGTTTGTAGACGGGATTAAAACATCGGATATACATAAAATGACAACTAAAGCAACAGCAGATTTAATTAGTTTAAGAAATCCTAATTATCAATATGCAGCAGCAAGAAGTTTACTTATGGAAATTCGTAAGGAAGTTTGGGGGCAATGGGAACCTAAACCATTACAAGAAACTTTAGATAAAAATATTAAAGCTGGTTTTTATGAAGACTTAAATTTATATTATACTAAGGAAGAAATAGCTTATTGGGGCTCAAAAATTAAATATGATAGGGATTTGGATTTTACTTATGCTGGATTAAGTACAGCTATAGATAAATTTCTTGTTAAATCTAAAGTTAAATCAAAAATATTAGAAACACCACAAGAATTAAATATGCTTGTGGCTCTAGCTTTATTCAAAACAGATACAAAAAGAAATGAAAAAATATTAGACTATTATAACGATTTAAGTACATTTAAAATTTCATTACCTAGTCCTATTATGAATGGAATGCGTACAACTTCTAAAGGGTACGCAAGTTGTTGTCTTATAGATATGGGTGACACTACAGAATCTTTAACTTCAGCAAATAGTGCCGCAGTTATAATGACAGCACATAAAGCAGGTATAGGTTTAGGTCAGAATATTAGAGGATTAGGAGCAAGTGTCAAAAATGGTACTGTTAAACATACAGGTCCAGTACCTATTCTTAGATGGTTTGAAGGAGCTGTAAAAGCATTTTCTCAGGGCAGCAGAGGTGGTTGCCATTTTCATGATACCGAAGTCGAAATATTAGATGGCGTAGAAATTAACGGTGTTTTTACTAAATTCGCCAATATATCTCTAGATATACTCGAAAATCTAACCTTTTGAACCTTGTGTAATATAAATAACATATAAGGAGTTTATATGTTATTTGAATGTGAAATATGTGGAACCAAAACAAAAGTAAATGGCATTTGGTCTCACATAAGAGGTCATAAATTAAATAAGAACACTTATTTTAATACGCCAGAAAAAATAAAGTACCTAGAATTGTTAAAGAAAGAAAATAAACATAAAATCAGAGAACAGTCGCCTTTGTGTATGGAATTTTACATAAAAAAATATGGTGAAGAAAACGCACAAAATGAGTTTAATATTGCTAAAGAATTGAGAAATAAAAAAGTTTTAGAAGGATTGGATAAAAAGTTTTCCTTAATGTCAAAGGAAGAAAAAGAACTTTATAATAAAGAAAAAGCAAATAAATCTAAAGAAACTTTATTAAGTAATATTATGTTAAAATATAATGTTGATGATGAAGAAGCATATAATATATATTGCAATCAAAGAAAAGAATGTTCACCGAGAAATGTTGAATATTATTTAAAGAAAGGATATAAAATAGAAGATGCAGAAAATGAAGTTTCATTATGGCAGAAAAAATGTTCGCCAAGATGTGTAGAATATTATGAAGAAAGAGGATATACATTAGAGGAATCAAAAGAGTTAGTTAAAAAATCTCAAGACAATAATTCATACGAATATTTGAAATCAAAAGGTTTAAATGATGAAGAAATATTAAATTATAGAAAAAAAACAAGTGCTAAATGTTTTGCAACAAATCTTAAAAAATTGGGTATAACATTTGACGAATTCTTAGATTTTAAAGATAATAAAAAACATTATTATAGAGTTGTTTGGTATTATACCAATAAAACAATTAATAGCAATATCATAAAAAATATAGAATTAAGAGGTTCCGTTGAAAAAGATGGATATCATTTAGACCATATGTATTCTATAAGTGAAGGATTTAAAAATAATGTGTCACCAGAATTAATAGCATCATTTGTTAATTTAAAAATGATTCCAGCAAAAGAAAATATAGCTAAAAATTATAAATGCTCTATTACATTAGACGAACTAATATTAAAAAAGGAAGAGTATGAAAATAGTACCAAAATATAAAAAAGTTAAAATTCAAGATGTTAAAATAAATGATTATATAAAGTCATTTAATTTAGACACTAACAAAATAGAACCTAATAAAGTCACTGAATTAATAAAACCAAGTGTTAAAAGACCTTTAAAAATATCCACCAAAAATGGATATATTATTAATTCTGAATTACACCCTATGTTAGTTAAAAGAAATAATAAATGGATTTATGTTAAATCGATGGACCTAGAACTAGGTGATATGCTTATGACATCAGAGGGTAAAATTGAACTAATAAATAAAATTGAAATACTAAAAATAGAAGATAATTTTTACGACTTAACAGTTGATAAGGTGAATAACTTTTTTGCTGGTTATAACACAATGTTTTGCGGTCACAACAGTGCCACTGTTTACCATATGTTTTGGGAATGGGATATTGAAAAAATATTAACTCTTAAATCTAATAAAAGTACACCAGAAAATTCTGTTAAAAAATTAGATTATGGTATTGGATTTAATAAGCTATTCTTTGACCGTGCTAGAAATAACGAAAAGATTACACTTTTTAGTTCAGAAGAAGTACCTTTACTTCTAGATAACTTATATGACTATGATTTATGGGTAAAAACTTATTTAGAATACGAAAAGAAAAAAGGTATTCGTAAGAAAAAAGTTTCTGCTAGAAAAATTCTTAAAACATTTGCTACAGAACGATTTGAAACCGGAAGATATTATCCTTTATTTTTAGATAATGTTAATATGGGTCCATTGAAAGCTAGTATTAAAATGTCAAATCTTTGTTTAGCCGGAGATACAATAGTAGAAACTATTAATGGTATTAAAGAACTCAAAGATGTTGAAATTGGAGAGATGGTTAAATCTTATAACACCAATACCAATGAAGTGGAATATAAAGAAATTTTAAACTTTGCAATGACATCACCTAAAGCAAAAGTTATGAAAATAACAGATGAAACTGGAAAATCCATAAAATGTACAGAAGATCATAAAATCTGGACAGAAAATAGAGGATATGTTCAAGCTAAAGATTTAGTACCAGATGATATACTAAATCTTTTATAGTTGTATAAAAGTTGGAATGTATAAATAAAGTAATAAGAGTGTTTCTTATTATGTTATACTCTTCCAGGTCTATAGCATAGTAAGAAACAGACCTGGAAATCAACTCTTATAAAATAAATTTATAGGAGGTCTACTTATGACCACACTACACTTATAGAATTACAAATATTATACTTAACAAACATTATTATGGTGTAAGAACATCAAAAAATTGTTTACCAATTAAAGATTTAGGTATTAATTATTTCAGTTCGTCATCAAATAAAGAGTTTATAAACGATCAAAAAGAAAATCCTCAAAATTACAAATATAAAGTTATTAGAGTATTTAATACCAAAGAACAAGCACTTTTATTTGAAGTATTTTTACACAATAAGTTTAATGTTGGTATTAATGAAAATTTCTATAATAAAGTTAAACAAACATCAGCAGGGTTTGATAGAACAGGAATTTCAAGTGTTCCATGGAATAAAGGATTACAAAATATTTATTCAAAGGAAACTTTACAGAAAATGAGTGATAACCATGTTAATGGGCAAAAGAAGAAAGAGTTAAATTCTAACGCTAAAAGTAAATATATTGTAATGAAAGATGGCACTAGATATTTAGCAAAAGGCAACATAACTACTTTTTATAAAAATGTGTCAAAATGGGAAATAGAAATTATTAGAGATTATAATGGAGAAGTGTACGACAAAAAATACAATAATGAAAAAATAGGAATTAGAACTAAATTTCAATATGGCGAAGATGCATCAAATGCTAAAGTATTTTTATGTACTCCACCAATAGGTCCTAAATATATTTTGAATGGAAATAAAACTAAGTGGAGAACAAATGTTAAAAATGGTAAATCTTATAAAATAAAGTGGGAAGAAGTAAATATAGAAGATATTAATATAAATGAATGTATAATATACAATGGTGAAACATTTGAGTTACCTTCACAAACAAAATGTAAATATTGTAATACAGAAGTAAATATTTATCATTCAAACGCTACTAGATACCACTTTGATAAATGTAAACATAAAATAAAGGAAGAAAATGATAAAAATTGAAAGATTAGAAGAAGAATTACCGGTATATGATATTACTGTTAAAGATAATAAGAACTTTTATGCTAATGACATATTAGTACATAATTGTTCGGAAATATTACTGGAAGTTAGCCCTCTGAAAAATGTGATGGACCCTAATGCGCTTGTAAGTCTTTGTATATTGTCAAATGTTAATGCAGGTAAAATTAAAAACATAAATGAATTACCTAGATTGACTAACGAATTAGTAAGAAGTTTAGATAATGTTATAGACATTCAAGATTATCCTTTACCGGCTGCTAAAAATAGTACTCTTAATAATAGATATTTAGGTATAGGATTCTCAGATTGGGCACATTATCTAACAAAGAAAAAAGTTAAATACGATACACAAGAAGCATTAGATTTAGCCGAAGAATTCGCTGAACATTTACAGTTTAACTTATTAACTGCTTCTATGGAATTAGCTAAAGAAAGAGGTGAAGCGCCTAACTTTAGAACTAAATCTAAATATGCAGATGGTTGGTTACCTAATGACGGTAAATGGAGATTTATAGCAAAAGAAAAATGGGAAGAACTTAGACAAAATATTATTAAATATGGTTTAAGACATTTAACATTAAGTGCTATACCTCCTGCAGGAACTAGCAGTGATTATAGCAACTCAACAAGTGGTATTGATATGCCTAGAGATTTGATTATTACTAAAAAATCTAAAGTAGGAAATTTCAAACAAATTGTTCCTAACTTTTCTAAAGGTTCACAATATTATACTCTTGCTACAGAGTTAGAAAATATTCCTTATTTAACAATGTTGAGTAAAATACAATTATATATAGATCAAGCAATTTCTGCTAATGTTTATTGGACAGAAAAAAATTATATCATAGATAATAACGGAAAACCTAAATTTCCTATGAAATTAATGATAAAAACTATTACTTATGCTCATAAAGTTGGTCTAAAAACAACTTATTACTCAACATTCATCAGTACAGAAGATGAATTAAAGGAACTTATAGAAGACTGCTCTGGAGGTGGTTGCTCTGTTTAGAGGGTGTAATGTATAAATAATATAACTTAAAGGAGTTTATTATGTATCATTATGTTTATAGAATAACAAACACAAAAGAAAATATTCATTATTACGGAGTTAGAAGTTCTAAAGTTCATCCTAAAAAAGATTTAGGTGTAAAATACTTTAGTTCGTCTACAGATGAAGAATTTATAAAAGACCAAAAAGAAAACAAACACACTTCAAAATACAAGTATAAAGTTATAAAAATGTTTACAAATAGAATATCTGCAAACATTATGGAAGTGTACTTACACAAAAAATACAATGTTTCCATTAATGAAAAATTTTATAACAAAAATAACTCTGGACATATTAAACCCAATACTTTAGGAATGGTTACTGTTTTAGACAAAAGAGACAATAAAACAAAATCTGTTACTATGAAGGATTTTAATAAATATGAATATTATGTTGGTGTATCTACTAATAAAGTAAATGTTTTAGATACAAGAGATAATAAAACAAAATCAGTTTCAAAAGAAGATTATAATAAAAATGATTATTATGTTGGTTCTACAACTGGTTATGTCACTGTATTAGATACAAGAGATAATAAAACAAAACAAGTATCTAAAGAAGATTACGATAAATATGATTATTATGTTGGTTCTACAACTGGTATGACTCCTGCTATTGATAAAGATGGTAACAAATATTATGTTTCTAAAGATGATAGAAGAATAAAAAGTGGCGAACTATTTCACCCCTCAAAATTATTAAAAACTATTAATAATGGCGAGACATCTAAAAGAGTTGCTCCGGAACTTGTTGATAAATATTTGGAGAATGGATGGGTATTAGGCACACTTGTAACAAAACCAAATTTTAGTATAGGAACAAAATTTATGAATAAAGATGGTAAAAGAAAAAGAGTACATTTAGATAAAATTGAAGAAGCAAAATTGGATGGTTGGGAATTAGGGTTACCTAAATTTATTTGTCCATATTGCAATAAAAAAGGAGCTGGTAGTTCTATGCATTTATATCATTTTGAGAACTGTAAAGAAAAAGTTTAGCACTTCCTTGTCCGTCTTAAATATTAATAAAATTTTTTGTAAAATACAAAAATTAATAAAAATTCTTGTATAATATTTTATAAATTAATTACTAAAGGGAAGGAATGCAAACAAATACAATGACATTGATAGATGATTTAGATGAGGAAATATTAAGAGTTAAACATATGGTTAATTCTAAAAATTATAATAATTATGCAGCGTTCAATTTTATTGTTAGAAAATATAGAAACGAGCTAAAAATGTATCTTGCTATCATTAGAAACGATGCATTTGAAAACAATATAATTGATTATAAAAACTGTTAATAATCATAAACACCAACAAAAAGGACAATAAAAAATAAATGAAACTTTACGATGAACAATTACGATTAGATATTATGTCTGAACCTATATTTTTTGGTTCGGGCAGAAATATTCAACGATATGATATTATGAAATACCCAGAATTTTATGATTTAGCTGAAAAAATGGATAGTAATTTCTGGAAACCAGCAGAAATTGGATTAACTCAAGATGCTTTAGATTATAAAGAATTAGTAGATATAGCTCAAAACATTTTTAATAAAAATCTTAAAAGACAAATAGTTTGGGATTCTAATCAAGGTAGAGATATTTTAGCAACATTTGGGCGTGTATGTACCAACCCTGCATTTGAAGTAGCTATGACTAGATTACAATTTCAAGAAGTTAATCACTCAGACACATACTCTTATATTTTAAGAAATGTATTTGATAATCCAGCGGATATTTTAGATACAATATTAGAAGAAATAACAATCACCAAACATACTATAAGAACTATGAAACCATATGAAGATTTTTATAAACTCTTAGCTAAATGGGAATATTTGAATGATGTTAAAAATGATAATTCAACATCATATAAAAAACTAAGAAAATTAGTATTTGGTACAGCAGAATATTTACATATTTTAACACCACCTACAGAATACGAGCTTAAAAAAGCATTATGGAAAGCATTAATTGGTTGGAATATTATAGAAGGTATTAGATTTTTTGTATCGTTTGCTTGTACATTTGCTTTTGCAGAAAATAAAAAAATGACAGGAAACGCACAAGAGTTAAAGCTTATTGCCAGGGACGAAATATTACATCTTCAATTAACACAAAAACTTATCAATATTCTTAAAACTCAAGAAGAAGAAGGTTTTTTTGAAGTTATTGAAGAATGTAAAGATGAAGTAACAGAAATGTACGCTAACGCTGCAAAAGATGAAATCGAATGGGCAGAAGAATTATTTCAAGATGGTAGTATTATTGGACTAAATGCTGATATTTTAACTAGATATATGAAACATATTACAAATACTAGACTACGAGCTATTAAAGAACCTAAAATGTTCAAGGAAATTACACAAAATCCATTACCTTGGATGGATCAATGGTTGGGTCAAGGTAAAGAAGAAGTTCTTCCTCAAGAATTAGAAATTTCTGATTATAAAATAGGATTAATGTCTGATATGGAAGATGATGATTGGAACGATTTATGATTCATTTAATAATGGAAAATAAGGATAACGGTAAAAGTTGTCCTATTTCCTTAGAAATTGATGATAAAATTTATGAATATGAAAAAGATAAATTATTTGAAAAATTAGCAAAATATATAAATTATGAAATTAAAGTAACTTATATAGGACTTGAAGAAGGAAATAATAATTATATAATCGAAGAAGTATTATTAGATAACACACCAACTATTAATTTAAGAAGGAAATAAATGAAAACTGTATGGTATATAGGACAAGTTATAGAGTATGATAATGGGTCTTGGGAATTGCAAGGAATATTTGACGATATAAGCAATGCTATAGAAAATATGAAAAATGGAGAATTTTGTGCCAAAACGGAATTTGGTATTAGATTATCTGATGAATCCGAATATCCAAAAGAAAGTTATTGGAAAATCGACGGAAAAATCTACCCATCCGAGTCTAATTATTAAGTAATTTTTCTGTATAATATATATATAAAGGAATACAATGTTAATAGATAAAATTAAAGCAGATAATTTGACTGCTAGAAAAAACAAAGATAGATCCACTTCTGGTATATTAACAACTCTAATCGGTGAAATAGAAATGGTCGGTAAAAATAATGGCTTAAAAAAACTACTGATACAGAAAGTGTTAAAGTTATTACTAAATTCAAAAAAGGTGCAGATGAAGTGTATAAAGCTAGACCTTCAACAGAAGTTATGAATGAAATACACATATATGATGCATATTTGCCTAAACTTATGTCAGAAGTAGAATTGTCAGTATTAATTGGTAACATTATCAAAGTATTAGAAAAACCAAATATTGGTTTTATTATGAAAGCACTTAAAGAATCAAAATCCCAATACGATGGTAAAATGGCAAGTAAAATTGCTAATAATTTATTAAAAGGAAATAAATGAACTTAGAAGAATATATAGACGGAGCAAAACGAACAGAATCATCATTAATGCCATTAGCAGATAATGTTGTGGAATTAGGTCTTACAAACAGAATGTATCATGGTATTGTTGGATTATGTACAGAATTAGGTGAAATTGTGGAAGCATATGAAAAAGCAGAAGTAGATTTTGTGAATGTTGCGGAAGAAATCGGTGATGCTTATTGGTACACTGCAGTTCTATTTGATGAATTAAATATTCATAATGTTGATGATGTTGAAATTTTAAGCACAGATATGAACACTTTACCTTTATTTCTAGTAGCAATGGGTGCAGATATACTTGATAAAACTAAAAAAACTATGTTTTATGGTAAAGAATATTCAACAGAATTGTTAAAAGAGCAAATCATCACATTTTATATTGCGTTAAATATGTGTGTTAATGGATTAAAATCTAAACTTAATGTTACCAAAGAGAAAATTTGGGAAATTAACATTAATAAATTAAAAATTAGATACCCTGAAAAATTTAATCTTAATGATGCGGAAGTTAGAGACTTAAAAACAGAAAGAATTGCTTTAGAAAAAGTAAATTAAATAAGGATTATAATGAAAGAAGTGGATTTAATATCAAAACTAAATCAACCACACTTACGAACATTAAGTGTAGATAATTCTGTTACATTTAACATTAATAAAGATACTGTTATCAATATAGGCGAGGAAACATACACAGGTAAAGATTTATTAGATGTGTTTGATATCGTAAAAAAAATAAAAAAAATCTATCCAGAATTAATGGTAATATAAAAGGACAATTATGAAAGTAAAACAATTAGGAAATGGTGGAGGATTTGACTTTCATATGGCAAATTCCTCATTTTTAATAGAAAGCAATAATCATACTATTTTATTTGATTGTGGTTTCAATATCATGGATAGACTAAAATCAGATTCTAACATTAAAATTGAAGACATTAATGATGTTTATATTTCTCATATGGATGAAGATCATGTGGGAAACTTAAAAATGTTTATATATTGGAGATATTTTATTCATAAAAAAAGAACTAATGTAATATGTCACAGAGGTTTAGAAATTGATATTATAAATTATCTGAAAAATATGGAATCGGAATTTATAGGCTGTCGAACAGTAGATGCTTATATGTTTGATATTTTAACTATTGGTAGCGAATCAGATTCTGTGATATATCCGGATTTTAATATAAAAGCAACAGATTGTTTTCATGGTAAATTAATAACACACGGAGCTATTTTTTATGTAAAAAACAAATCAGTTTTTATTAGTGCAGATACAAAAGCATCATCATATATCGAGAAAGTGTCAAAAGATTGTGATTTAATATTTCATGATTTTTCTAATTGGGATTTTGTCACAAGAAATGTACATACTTGTAAAACTGATTTTGAGTTAGAATATACATCAAAATATAAAAGCAAAGTTATTAAATATCATACAGGTGAAGAAAATTTCAAAAAAAGTTGGTATATTTTATGACATATACCATATTATTTGTATTTGTTTTGGTATTAATTATCTTTGTAAATAAAATAATCTACAGAAGGGTATCTAAAGATAAAAAACCTGTAGATTATAAATTGGAACCGTCAGTTTCTGAACGAAAACTATAATATAAATAATTTACATAAAAGGATTTTATATGATTAAAAAGATTTGGAATAAATTTTTTGGAAAGAAAATTGAGAAAAATAATATGCATAAAAATGTTCAATACGACCCAAGAGTATTAGAAATGCTTAAAAATATTGGTAAAAAATGAATATATTTCAAACACCAAAGCAAAAAGCAAATTATATGATACGAAAAAGAGATAGATGGGTTGAAATATTAGAATCATTAAAAGATAATGAAGTCAATTTCAAAAATGTATGCGAAAAACAAATATTAAAATCAGAGAACGAAATTAAAAAATTAAAATTAAAAAGTCCTGAAGACTTTTTAATATAAAATAAAGGATAAAAATGATAACACATATAGATGTACCAAGTAAGTATTTTACACCAGCAAATGATTTAATTATGGTTAAACCAAGAGCTTTACCTAAAGGTGAAGTAATGGAAGGTAATTTAGTCATTGAAATGGAACAAAATACAAGTATTGTGGATCGTAGCACATTAGGAAAAATAATTGCTATTGGGACAGACATTGATGAAAAATACTTAGATAAAACAATTATATGGGTAGAACAAGATGGTGTAGATATAGAACTACAAGATGGAATGTTTTTAATGCTACAAGAAAAATCTATTCTCGGAATTGTAGAGCAATAATATGAAATCAACACAATCAACTGCGGACAAAATCAAAGAAATATCTAAAAAATTTGATGTTGCTGATGCAATAATAAGTGATGATGTAGCAGTTGTGTTAGAAGACGAAGTAAAAAATGTGACAGAGCATTCAAGCGAATATAATCCGATTGATGTAATGAGTTTACAAAATATGGCTGAAGATTTTAGATTTTCTAGAGATACTTTGAAAGAGTCTATCCAATATGGAAGAAAAGTATTAGAATCTGCAACATTAGATTTATTACTTTCAGAAAACGATAAAAAATCTGGTGATACTATGGCATTTGCAGAATTAACAACTGCAGTTCTTAATGGTGTCAAAACTTATTCCGCACTTTATAAAGACTTTAGTAATACATTATTAAACCTAAATAAAGTACATTCTTTGTCAAATGATAACATAATTAATACTAATAATACTGTTAATATTTTAGAAAATATATCGACTGTTGATTTAATTGAACAATTAAAAGGTCATAATAATAACTAATTTTGTTTACTTTTTTGTAAATTTAGTGTATAAATAATGTATATAAGAGGTTTCTTATGTGTATATATGCTCTTGAACGGTTCGTATATACATAAGAAACAGCCGTTCAAACACTCTTATAATATTAATTTATAGGAGACTACTATGTCTACATTACACGAAAAAATACTTAACGAGTTCCTTAACTCAAACATTATAATAAAATCTATGGATAGATTAAATGAGTATATATCATACTGTATAAATAACAATCAAAATAACACTATTAAAGGTAAAACATCACATCATCATATATTGCCGAAGGCAGATAGTTGTTTTCCACAATTCAAAAACTTGAAAGTTAATAAATGGAATGGTACATATATAAATCATAATAAACATATTAAAGCTCATGTATTATTATCAAAGGCTATAAAAAATTCCGGGCAATCCTTAGCAGTAATATTAATGACAAAAAAATATAAAGAAAATACATCAAAAGAATACAATAATATATATTCATCCTATTTTCGAACAATTACTAAAAAAAAATAATAAAGGTATTTCTTTTGCTAATGTAAGAGCACAAAAAGCAGCAATAACTATGTCTATTAAGCAAAACAATAATAAGTCTATATATGAAAATAGTGCTATTAAACACAAAGAAACAGTAAATTCACAAGAATGGAAAGAATCTATAGGATTAGAGCAATCACGAAAACACAAAGAAACAGTAAATTCACAAGAATGGAAAGAAACAGTAGGTAAAGAAGCTAAAAGAAAAGAATTAAAAACTAAAGAGGAAAATGACTCTAATAGATTAGGAGGAATTAAATGTTCTATTACAATGAATTTACCAGAATGGAAAGCAAGTGTTGGAATCACTAAATCGTTAAATATGAAAAAAACATTATCAATAGTTCAAAGTAATAACAAAACACTAGCACAAAATAGAGGTGAAATATTATCAAAAATATTGGAAAATAAAAGTGTATTAAAGTTTGGTAAATTTAATGTTTATAAAAATAATACATTAATACACTCAAACTTATTAAGAAAAACTGTAATGAAAATTTCAGCATCATTGATTAAATCATCAAAAGAAAAACCATTAGGCAGTAGTAATCAATCTATAGCTGCTCTAAAAAGGGCTAATAATTTACATTTAGTCGGGTATTACATAGTAAATATAAATAATAATAATACACCAGATACTGTAAATAATACAGTTAATGTATTCGATGATATAAGTACAGTAGATTTGATTGAAAAATTAAAAACTGTAAATAAATCTTAATATAAGGAACATATTTGAATTTTAATATCACACAAAAGCCGGATTATTCATTGCAGGAAAGAACATTTAGAGAACTATTCGAAAGTGGTGAATTATCTGATTTTGATAGAGCTGTTATGAGTCTCGAAAATAAAATACGCATGTCTACAGATGATAATGAAAAACTGCAATTACAACATCAATTAGAAAAGTTACTATATCAAAAAGTGAATAAAGAAAAGTAAATAGTTTTTAGGCATTATATGTATAAATAAAGTATATAAGAGTGAAAACTGTTATGATATGCTCTTCTCGGTCCATATCATAACAGTTTTCAGACCGAGAATTCAACTCTTATAATATTAATTTATAGGAGTCTACTATGACCACAAATCTACATCAACAAATTCTTAATGAGTTCTTGAACTCAAATATAAAAATTAAATCATTAGACAGATTGAATGAGTATATATCATACTGCATATCAAATAATCAAAATAAACATACTAAATTCAAAACATCACATCATCATATACTGCCGAAGGCAGATGATTGCTTTCCTCGATTCAAAAACTTAAAAGTCAATAAATGGAATGGCACATATTTGAAACATTCAGATCACTATTACGCACATTGGTTGCTAACAGAAGCATTAAATAGTTCAAGTCAATTATTCGCTTTTTGTGCAATGCACAACAAAGACTTAAAATTAGGAAGGATAAATAAATCCGATCTTATACCTGCAGAAGTGTTTCAAGAAAAGATGGAAGAAAGAAGTACAATGTATTTACAATGGTGTGTTGAGAATCCGGAAAAAGTTCAAGAAATGTTATATAAACAAAAATTAACAAAGGAAAAAAATAATTCAAACATTTTAGGTGGCCAAAAATGTAGTGCAACAAAACAATCTCAAGAATGGAAAGATTCTATAGGTAAAGAAGCTATTGAAAAACACAAAATAACTAAAAGTTCACAAGAATGGAAAGATTCAATAGGTAAAGAAGCTATTGAAAAACACAATACAACAATAAATTCACAAGAATGGAAAGAATCAATAGGTAAAGAACAAATATTAAAGTATAAAGAAACTGTAAATTCACAAGAGTGGAAAGATTCAATAGGTAAAGAAAAAAGTGACAAAATATCTAAAAAGCGTCAAGACACAGAGTGGAAAGAATCGATAGGTAAAGAAGCTATAGAAAAAATGGTATTAACAAAACAAACTAAAGAATATAAAGAAACAAATGGTATAAATTTTAGAATTAATATTGCATTAACATATAAATTAAAAAGTATTAAAAAATTTGGCTTATTTAATGTTATGTATAACGACAAAATCATATTTAGTAACTTATGTAAATCAGAAATATGTAAAATATCACCATCATTATTTAATGCTACAAAAGACGCAAAAATAGGAAATACAAATGTTGCAAAATCTAAATTAAATACTTATAAAAGATTACACCTAATTGGATATTATGTAGTAAAAATTAACATATAAATAATTAAAAGGAAACATATTATGAATTTTAATTACACTAAAACAAACACATATAATATGTATAGCAACCAAACAGCAGAACTTATCAATTTATATGGCATTAAAGTAAAACTATTACTTACAGAAAAAATCAATTATGATAAAAGTTGTTTTGGCGATTATCAAAGTATAAAAATAAATAATGAGAATACATTTTCCTTACCTATGTTGCCGGAAACTTCCGCGGAATATGATAATATTGGTGTCAATTTTTCAGATTACGGTATGCTAAATGTTGAAACTATTAATTTATTCGTAGCAAGAAAACCTATTATGAGTGTTTTTGAGGATATTTTTGATAAAGAGGGTGTTGGTGATGACGAATATAATCCTGACCCTTTAAGCCCTATTAAAAAACTTCAAAGTAATTTAGTTATCTTACCAAATAATAGAGTTATGGAAATAACAAATGTTGAATTTATGGTTCCTGGTATTAATAACTTATTTACGGAACAAGATATTAAAAATGTTTATAAACTAACATTAAAAGTATATGACAGAAAATTAACAGATGATATAAGTAATCTTAATAATGAAGATGAAGAAACAATAGGAAGTTATAAAGAATTAGATTCATATTTTAATGAATTAACTACTAATCAAGTTAAAGTAGATAATGAAGCAGAAAATAAAATTGATATTGATACAGATAAACCAGTTGTAGCACCCGCGGATGATGTATTTGGGAGATT
>Ga0256829_1002049_pt1 | contig 15518 bp, 18 predicted proteins | sample 131447metaG_FD_185979 | JGI IMG/M metagenome (GOLD analysis project Ga0256829, IMG submission 185979) | Hydrothermal vent microbial communities from Lau Basin, Pacific Ocean - 131-447 | ecosystem: Environmental > Aquatic > Marine > Hydrothermal vents | place: Pacific Ocean: Lau Basin | collected...
CATCGCACCGCTATTTAACAAATTTGAACCCATGAAAGATGAGTCTTTGCGCACAGCCATTGAAGGTTTACTCACGCGCTGCGGTTTTGAGAGCAATGGTTTATTTCAAATGGATGGCAGCAAACGCTCCAGTCATGGCAATGCCTATTTTACAGGCTTTGGCAAAACCAAGCGCATTGTATTTTATGATACATTGTTGGAACAACTTTCAACCAATGAAACACTTGCTGTACTTGCCCATGAATTGGGACATTTTAAGCGTAACCACATCAAAAAACGTATGCTTGTCACCTTTACCATCTTCTTGGCTGGCTTTGCCATCATGGGTTGGTTAGCAGAACAGGCTTGGTTTTACGAAGGTTTGGGTGTGTCTCACCCATCCAATCACATGCTTTTAATTTTGTTTATGCTGGTGATGCCTGTGTTTACCTTTTTTATCTCACCCATCATGAGCATGTATTCACGCAAACATGAATTTGAAGCTGATGATTATGCAAAGGAACATGCAGACGCTAAAGACTTGATTTCAGCCTTGGTCAAAATGTATGAAGATAATGCAGCTACACTAACACCTGATGATTTATATTCAGCATGGCATGACTCTCACCCGCCAGCACCCATTCGCATTGCGCATTTGGAATCTAAAAACACCGAAGGAAAAACAGCATGAACAAAAACATCGAACTATTATCACCTGCAGGTACGATTAAAAACATGCGCTATGCCTTTGCTTATGGTGCAGATGCTGTGTATGCAGGGCAACCACGTTACTCACTGCGTGTTCGCAACAATGATTTCCAACTAGAAAATCTAAAAATAGGTATTGATGAAGCACATGCTTTGGGTAAGAAGTTCTTTGTTGCCAGCAACTTATTGCCACATAACAATAAACTTAAACGCTACCTAGAACACATGGAACCCATCATTGATATGAAACCCGATGCCTTGATTATGGCTGACCCTGGGCTTATTAGCATGGTACGCGAAAAATGGCCTGAAATGCCGATTCATTTATCCGTGCAAGCCAACACCATGAATCATGCGGCGGTAAATTTTTGGAAATCTGTGGGTGTGAGCCGTGTGATTTTATCACGCGAATTGGGTTTGGATGAAATTGAAGAAATCCGTCAAGAATGCCCTGATATGGAGCTGGAAGTGTTTGTGCATGGTGCATTATGCATGGCGTATTCTGGGCGCTGCTTATTGTCGGGTTACTTTAATCACCGCGATGCCAACCAAGGTTCATGCACCAACGCTTGCCGTTGGAAATATGGCATGAAAGAAGGTAAAGAAGATGTCAGTGGTGATGTGATTAACATGAAAGACCTCAATGACTTTATGAACCCGCAACCTTTTACACCAACAGCTTCAAGTTGCGGTGATTTGCCGCGCCACCCGCTTGCTGATGAAGTGTATCTATTGGAAGAAGAAGGACGACCAGGCGAAGAAATCCCCATCTTTGAAGATGAACATGGCACCTATATTATGAACTCCAAAGACCTAAGAGCAGTCGAACATGTGGAGCGCCTAGTAAAGATTGGCGTGGATTCACTAAAAATCGAAGGGCGCACCAAATCGCATTATTATGTAGCGCGCACAGCCCAACTCTATCGCCAAGCCATTGATGATGCGGTTGCAGGGCGTGAGTTTGATTGGACATTGATGCGTAAACTGGATTCCTTGGCTAACCGTGGTTATACCGATGGCTTCTTGCAGCGTCGTCACACTGCCGCCCACCAGAACTATGAAAAAGGTTCATCCACTTGGGATTATCAACGCTTTGTTGGTGAAATCATCGATTATGACAAAGAAACAGGGTTGGCTGAAATTGATGTGAAAAATAAATTTGGCATAGGCGATTCTGTAGAAATGATTTGTGCCAACGGCAATCAAACCTTCACGATTGAGTCTATGGTAAAAGCCAAAGATGGCTCCACCATGGATTTAGCACCAGGAAGCGGGCATATCGTGCGTATCCCTGTACCAACAGAGCCATCCAAAGTCGCCTTGATTGCAAAAAACATTAGCCCTGAGAGCTTATAAAACAACATGTTTAACTGAAACCTTGAACGCGAATCAATTGGACATATCAACGAAAATGAAGTTTTAGAATTTACTATTTTGAAGGCTTTATTGTGCTCGAACCAATAAAGTCCCCCTCCCCCACCAATTATCCCCAATTGGTGGTAAAACTTACCTTTTATTTCCCTCACAGCATATTAGACTTAAGTCGTATATGTATTTTCTAGTTGCATTGCCATCCAAATAAGCATGGAATTGGCAGATGCACATTCTCATTATAGATGATCAAGATTGCTATCGAGAGTTCCTAACTGGTCTTCTACAAAGCTCAGACCTCAATGTTAGTATTACAGAAGCAGCAACCATCAAAGTTGCTCGTGCTAAAATAAAAGCACCCCAACAGCCATACGATTTTGTACTTTTAGACCATATATTACCCGATGGCGAAGGTTTAGATTTACTCAAAGAAGCACGAAACCACTACCCTGAGCTACCCATTGCCATGCTTTCAGCCACAGAGGACCCTCAGCTTGCTTGGCAATGTTTAGAGCTTGGCGCTTCGGGATTTGTTCCCAAAAGTACCATATTAGCGGTGTTACTCTCTGCCATACAACTTATGCTTGCTGGAGGTCGATATATCCCACCCCATATACTACCGCACATGCCTATGCCCAAATACACCGCCAACACCTCAGCAAACAATAAACATGAACAATTAACACCGCGCCAATTAGAGGTTTTAGAATTGTTATATTCAGGGCTATCAAACAAAACCATTGCTCACCGCCTAAAAATATCAGAAGCCACTGTCAAAGCACATATCACTGCTATTTTTAAGTTGATGGGTGTTTCTTCTCGCACCAAACTCATCGCACAACATAACACCACCAACCAGCAGTAAAATAACTAATCCCCAGCTTCTGGTGTAGCTATTGTCCACAAGGCATCCGCCTCTAATTGCTTTTTGAGCCATCGTTGAACTTGTTCTGGCTGCACAGCATTCACCTTGTCCACCCACTCCAATGGTGAGTACAACTTACTTTCATCTAACAAGGCACCAAGCTGCAACATTGCTCCTTCAACAGAGTCCATACCCATACGAAATTGTACTGTAAGCTGACGTTGTGAGCGTTGCACCATACCAGAAGGTATTTTTTGGCAAACATCCGCGATGGTTTGCTGCAATACACCCACACAAGCTTCAAGCTGCTCTGGCATAGTGCTACAGCTGATACTTAATAAACCTGTATCTGTGTAGGTAGAAAGGTGTGAGCCAATACTATATGCCAAGCCTCGTTTTTCTCGTATTTCACGAAACAAAATAGAGCTCATACTTCCGCCAAGTAATTGATTACCAATCCATGCAATAGGTCTTTCAGGTGAAGTAACATTCGCGGATGCCCAAGATGCAACCACTTGTGCTTGCTCCATTTGCCTAAGCATTTCATGTTTACCACTACACACCGTTGGGGCTTGCCTATTTTTTTGCTGCTTAGACACTGTGTTTCCCCATGCGCTTTGCTCAACTTCTGCCATCAAATCTTGATGTGAAATACGCCCAGACGCTGCAATCAGTACATGACCACCCCGATAGTTCGCATTCAGATATTCGCGTAAATCTTGTGTTGAAAAAGATGATAGCGTATCTCGACTGCCCAGCACAGGTTTACCCATGGTATGCTTAGCAAACACTTGACCTAAATGCTGGTCATACACCCACTCATCGGGGTTATCATCCACCATACTCATTTCTGAAAAAATCACTTCTCGCTCACGCAACCATTCATCTTCAGGTAACGCTGGGTGCAACAACATATCCGATAACAATGCCAATGCCTTTTGCCAATCTTCATACAGCACATGAATATGAAAGCAGGTACGCTCTCGGGATGTAAACGCATTAGCATTGCCACCTAAATCATCCAAACTTTCAGCAAGCTGGTGCACATCCAGTTTATCCGTACCTTTAAACACCATGTGCTCTAAAGCATGCGCAATACCTGCTTGATGCTCAGCTTCATCACGACTACCTACATCCATAAAAATACCAATGGCAACACTTTGTGCCTTAGGCTGTTCACGTGTGGCAACTTGCACACCATTTTGTAATGTACTTTGCTCAATAAAGTTGTTGTTTTCTTGGCTCATGGTTCACCTTAGTTAATGTTTGAGCCGCAAACACTGATAGACTGGGTTCAATCCAGCAAGCTTGACCCCATTCCATGACTTGGGCAGGCTAAACATTTCGCATGAAGGGGGAATACATGAACGACTTACCAACAGAGCCAAATCCAAACCCAGAAGCTAAGCAAATTGATTTGGATAGCCTCAAAACCATTACAACCGTAGTTTATATTCTACAAGCACTATCTATATTTACAGGCATTACTTTTATCGCTGCAGTGGTCGTGAACTATATCAAAAAAGAAGATGTGCAAGGCACTTGGCTAGAGTCACACTTTTTATGGCAGATCCGAACCTTTTGGTACGGTCTTTTATGGGGTGTTATAGGTTTTATTCTTGCTATTGCCATTGTTGGCTACTTTATCCTTCTCGCCAACACAGTTTGGCTTTTATACCGTATTATCAAAGGTTGGTTGCGCCTATCTGAAGGCAAAGAAATGTATCCGACACAAGTATGAAATGTGTATATGAAGCCAGCCAGCCTGCAGAAGCCCATATTATCAAACATCTGCTCGAACGAGCTGGTTTATTTGCAACAATTTATGGCGAATATTTACAAGGTGGTGTTGGCGAAATTCCCACATCAGGCTTGCTTCAAGTCATGGTCAATGAAGCGGACTACAAAGAAGCCAAAGCTATTATTCAAACTTGGGATGAAGCAGAGTGGGATGAAAATGCTTGGCAGAATGAAGCCTAGGAGTCGACAGACTCCTAGGGAGGTGCTGATTAACTCAATGCATGGTGTCTATGCGCCCAAAATTACCAACGCCGGCGTTGGCAAACTTAACAATAGCGGTGCTATTACTTGCGCTTGCCACCTTGGGGTTGAAAGTTTTGAATCGCAACCACTCATCCAGAGTTAACCAGCACCTCCCTAGTGGACTTTAAACTTCACCTGATCAACCAAAATATCACCATTTACGCTCACGGAGATCCTGCTATCCCCTGATGATAAAGCGGGCGCTGCATCATTTAGTACGCCTTTTGTCATCATCGCCATTTCACTACGATACATGGGCTGCGGCGAATATGATGAACCAGTGTTAAGATGGCGAATGGAAAAGGAGCTTGCATCCAACGCTTTACTCACTGTCTCAGCCTTAATCCGAAACTGCTGAATAGCTTGAATCCGCAAATTTTCTTGCGTGCTACGGCGCAATGTATCGCTAATTCTAAAGCTTAAATTTTGAAGCTTTGCCCCAGCATGTTCAATAATATCTAACCAACGTGGCACATCATCTAAGTTTTTACTGGTAATGGTTGCGCTCTGCACCACTACCCAACTATCACGCACACGATTGTATTGGTTTGGCTTCCAAATGGGGGTCACACGACGACTGGATGTTTTCAGTTTTACACCTTTTTCTTTGGCCAAGCTTTTTTTGATGCTTGCACTCATTTGGTTGACCCGCTTGCGAAGAGCATTTAGTTTTTTTCCTCGCTCTTCAACGCGAAAATTAACCACAACTTCATCATTAGGCACTTCTAATGTTGCTTCTGCAGAAAGAGACACAATCGCACCTTTAGGCTCTGCTGCAAAGCTTTGTGAACCAAACATGCTAAGTAGTACAAACAAGCTAAGGGTGAGGGTAATCTTCAATATATGCATAGGCTATGTATAGAGGAAAACTTGATATAAGGCAATAAAAAAGGCTCTTGTTTCCAAGAGCCTTTCTTCATAAAATAAAGCCTATTATTCAGACTTATCCAAATGAATATCCATTTGTGGGTATGGAATAGAGATCTTATTTTCATCAAAAGTAAGTTTTACTTTCTCTGTCACATCATAAAGAACTTTCCAATAATCACTGCTTTTTACCCACGGGCGTACATTAAAATTCACGCTTGAATCAGCCAATTCTGCAACAGCCACCAGTGGTGCAGGGTCTTGCAAAATGCGCTCATCCGCAGCCAATATTTCATTAAGCAATTCTTTCGCTTTTTTAATGTCATCGTCATAACCAATACCAAACACCATATCAATGCGCCGAGTATCACGCGCTGAGTTGTTGGTAATCGTTCCACCATAAATATCCCCATTGGGCACAATGATTTCACGATTATCACCTGTTTTCATAATGGTGGTGAAAATGGTCATCTTCTCAACAACACCTGCATTGCCACCTGCTTCGATAAAGTCGCCAAGTTTGAATGGTTTGAATAAAATCAGCATCACACCTGCTGCAAAGTTTTGTAATGTGCTTTGCAAAGATAAGCCAACTGCCAAACCTGCTGCACCAATCAAGGCGATAAATGATGTGGTATCCACACCCAGTTGATTCAATGCTGCAATCACAATAAACAACATCAATACTGCTTTACTGATTGAGCATACGAAGTTGGTTAACATTTCGTCTGTATTTGCTTTTTCTAACAACTTGCGCACGATATTGACAATAATGCCTGCAACCATGCGACCAATGATAAAAATAGCGATAGCCATGCCAATATTAATCGCCCATGGAATCACATAGTCATTTATAATACCTTCCATATTTGATGTATCCATATTTCCACTCCCATACTAAAAAAATATACTGTATTTCAAGGCACGGCACTATATAGTATGCAAAGCAAAGTACTTGTAATATTTATTACGGCAACAGACTTACAACATTGGAGAAACTGATGAAATATATTGTTCATTCAAATAAAAACATCGAACAAGCAGCTGCAGATTTAGAAGCAGCCGTTGCTAATCATAGTTTTGGTGTATTACACATCCACGACCTTAAAGCGACCATGAACAAAAAAGGTGTACCTTTTGAACCTGAGTGTCGCATATTTGAAGTGTGTAATCCCAAAAAAGCTTTTGCAGTATTATCCGAAGACATGGCTATGAATATGGCATTACCATGCCGTATTTCTGTGTGGCAAGAAGATGGCAAGACAAAAATAGGCATGATTAACCCTAAACCTATGCTAGAAATGCTTTCCTCATCCAAAAAACTTAGCCAAGTCGCCGATGAGGTGCAGACCACACTCACTGCCATCATTGATGAGGCAGCAGCTTAAAGCTTACAGCAAAAAAGATGCGGCTATATCATCAGCAAGGCTTAGCCCTGCTGGTGTAAGCCTTAAGTTTCCGCCCGTTTTCACCCCTGTTTGTACCAATTTATCTTGATTCAACCATTGTTGCATCAACACAGGATAAACTTCTTGCAAAGGTCGTCCAAAACGCTGCGAGAACCAAGCTAAATCAATACCTTGGCTTTGCCTTAAACCCAACCATACCGCTTCACCCATAGCTTCTTGGTGTGATAATTCCTCTTGGCTATTCACCGCTTTACCCCCATCCAATACCGCATCCATATAAGATTGTGGCGCACGAATATTACTATAACGCATCACCCCACCGTCTTGTGTGTCCCACTTGCCCGCAGCCCCTGCTCCAATACCTATATAATCATCATACAACCAATAACCACAATTATGCCTACAATGTTTACCCTCTTTGGAAAAGTTGGATATTTCATAAGCTGCATAACCTGCTTTTGCCAACCTTTCTCGAGTTTGCCAAAAGAACTGCAATGCTAAATCTTCATCGGGTAAGGCAAGTTTTTGTTTTTTGTGGGTGACATGCAATGCAGTGTGTGGCTCAACCGTAAGTTGATAACAGGACAAATGTTCAGGATTGAGCGCTATACCTTTTTCAAGCGATACAAACCATTCATCTAAGCTTTGATGTGGAAGTGCATACATCAAATCAAGGTTGATGTTATCAAAACCAGCATCACGCGCCATATGGTATGCTTTTTCTGCTTCATCTGCTGAATGAATACGCTCAAGCCATTTTAATTCATCATCATCAAAGCTTTGCACACCAATCGACAACCTGTTGATTCCAGCCTCTCGATATGCTTTAAAACGCCCCGCTTCACTAGCACCAGGGTTAGCTTCCAAAGTGATTTCAATGTTGTCAGCCAAAGTAAATGATGAAGCTAAAGTATCCAGCACCTCCGCAAATAAACTTGCAGGCGCAAGCGAGGGTGTGCCACCACCAAAAAACACACTTTGAATTTCACGCTTTTGAAACTGAGGTTTCTCAGCATAATGTTTTAATTCTACCACCAGTGCTTGTGTATAGGCCTGCCATGGTGGTTCAGCAAAAACATGCGAATTGAAATCACAATAATGACACTTATGCAGACAAAACGGTGTGTGAACGTATAAGCGTAAGCCGCGTTGTTCTACAATAACACCACCTCATAACGATCTGGGTCAAGCTTTTCATCTTGCTTAAAGCTAATTTCTTTACCAAGAAATTCTTCTAATTGTGACACCATTTCACTTTCTTCACCCAACATCAAATCAATCAAACTGGGGTGGGCAATCACCATTAACTTCTCACTAGGATAAGCACGCGCCTCAGCCACAATCTCTCGAAACAACTGATAACAAATGGTCTGCATACTCTTCACAAACCCCGTGCTATAACAACGTGTACATTCCATCTGCAACATACGTCCTAAAGAATCTCGGGTACGTTTACGGGTAAGCTGCACCAAACCCAAAGAAGTAAAAGGTAGTACACAAGTTTTGGTCTTGTCTCGCTTAAGCGCTTCTTCTAAAACTTCCATGACTTTGTTTTGGTTTTCTTTATCCTGCATATCAATAAAATCAATCACAATAATACCGCCAAGATTACGCAACCTCAGCTGGTGCACAATTTCATGAACTGCTTCCAAATTTGTTTTAAACCCTGTTTCCTCAAGATTGCGCGAACCCACAAACGAACCTGAATTGACATCAATGGCAATCAATGCTTCGGCTTGATCAATCACAATCGAACCACCTGATTTCAAAGGCACTTGGCGTTTCAATGCTTTATTCACTTCCTCTTCAACACCATATACATCAAAGACGGGTCTATCACCTGGATAATAATACAAACGTTTGCTCACCTCAGGCATAAAGCGTTTGGCAAACTTTTTCATACTATTATAGGCTTCTTTGGAATCAATATGGATTTTTTCAACTTCATCATCCACAAAATCACGCATCACCTTCAGGTATAAGTTCAACTCAGTATGTACCATAGAACCTGGTGCTGATGTTTTTTTGCGTTTGGCAATATCTTCCCACAAACGAATAAGAAAATTTAAATCTTGCTGTAATTCTTCTAAACTATGCCCCTCCGCAACTGTCCGAATAATCAGCCCACCTTTTTCAGTTTTAATCTGTTCAGCAATGGCCAATAAACGCTCACGTTCCTCATCACCCTCCAATCGTCTAGCAATACCAACATGGTCTAACTCAGGTAAAAACACCAAATAACGACCCGCCAAACTGACCAAGCCTGTAATCCTAGGACCTTTGGAAGAAATCGGTTCGCGCGACACTTGAACAAGCATCTCTTGCCCTTCTTTTAAAAGCTGACTGATGGGTGCAATATTTTGTTTATACTGCTCATCATTCACTTCTTCCGCAGCATCTTTATTTTCATCAACATCTGCTTCACTTTCTAGGCTTACATTATCCTTGCGTGCGCCAGGTACATCTCCAGCATATAAAAAACCTGATTTATCTAGTCCAATATCCACAAAAGCAGCTTGAATACCTGGAATCACCCTTTGAACTTTTCCCCAGTACACATTACCTCTTAAACCTTTGCCACGCGTTCGCTCAATGTATAGTTCTTCTGCCATACCATTTTCAATGCGTGCAATACGTGTTTCAAAGGGCGCGACATTGATTAATATTTCCGTACTCATTTATGCCTCACTCTCAACTTCTTCACATCTTATTTTGTTTAATAGTGCAATTGTTTCTTGTACTGGCAAGCCTATCACATTATCCAAGCTTCCCTGTATGTTGGTGATGAACCCTGATGCGCCACCCTGAATAGCATAAGCCCCTGCTTTATCGAGAATATCATTATGCTGTACATACACATCAATTTCAGCTTCACTTATCGTACGAAAAGAAACCTCAGTCGTCACTGTTCTTAGCAAATAATCATCTGCCAAACGAACACAAACTGTGGTATGCACTTGATGTTTTTTGCCAGAGAGCTTTTGAATCATTTCTTTTGCCTGCTGTATATCCTCAGGCTGCCCCAATACTTCATCACCAATCGCCACCAAGGTATCCGCTGCAATCACAGGCACTTGCAGCTCACCATTGTGCAATACACAAGCCCTTGCCTTATCCATACAAAGCCTAGATGTCATGCTTTGCACATCTTCCCCTTGTTTGGGGCTTTCATCAATATAGCTAGGGCGCACATCAATTGAAAAACCCGCAGCTTGTAACAAAAACAAACGTCGTGGTGATTGTGATGCTAAAATTATTTTCATAAGCGCAATATTAAACAGATTATTACTGTTGTGATAGTGACATCAAAAAAATACCACATGAAACATATACAACAACATATTTTCTTATCCCAAATTTTCAAACCAAACATGGATACCTTTCTAGCTTTGTGCTTGCATCCCTAAAAAAAGTAGCTAGCAATCTACTTTCGATAATTCCTGAGGAGGAGACGCAATGAAAAAAGTATTAATGATTGCTGCAACATCTGCATTCTTAGTAAGCGGTTTCGCAGCAACTGAAGCAGTTGCTGGTGCTGAAAAGAAATGTAAAGCCTGCCATAATTTTAGCGCAAAAGGCAAGGTTGGTCCTGGTCTTTTGGGTGTATTTGGTCGTAAAGCAGGCACTTCTGGCTTTAAAAAACACTCTAAAGCTTTGAAAAATGCTGATTGGGTTTGGGATGAAGAACATCTTCGCGCTTGGATTTGCAACTCTAAAAATGCTGTCAAAGAATTCACTGGCGACCCAAAAGCAAAAACAAAAATGCCTCCACAAAAAATGTGTGGTGAAAAAGGTGATGAAATCATCGCTTTCTTGAAAAACCTTAAATAGGCTTTCCACCTTCTATCAAAGGGCAGCCACTTGGTTGCCCTTTTTGATGTTTGCTTCACGATATAAGTGAATCATGAATTGATTTATCTGTTGCGTCATTCCCGTGAAAACGGGAATCCACATTTCTAATATACCTTTTGAGTGGATACCCGATAAAAGCATTCGGGTATGACGGTAGCTTTAAACTTGAAATACTATATTTTTAGAGGTCTCATTTCAGTTGAAGCGGTAAACCCGCTGCCACAAAAAATACTTGGTCTGCAACCTTAGCCACAGCTTGATTCAATCTTCCTTGTGCATCACAAAAACTACGCCCAAGCTTAGTCTCTGCTACTAGCCCCATGCCTACCTCATTAGATACCAATACAATATCCCCTGAATAATCAGCTAAAGCTTCACACAGTTGCTTTGTCTCATCTGCCACATCTTTTTTTGCAAACATCACATTGCTCAACCAAAGTGTTAAACAATCCACCAACACAAGTTTATCCTCATGCTTTGCGCTATGTAATATACTTATCAAAGACAACTCTTCTTCCAATAACTCCCAATGTTCAGGACGTTGCTTTTCATGCGTTGAAATACGCAGTTGCCACTCCTTATCTTCGGGAAAACGTGGGGCAGTCGCCACATATACCACCGCTTTGCCACTTGCTTGTGCCAAAGCTTCTGCATGTTGTGACTTCCCACTGCGAGCACCACCCAAGATTAATGTTTTCATGATTCGGGATACACATTTTCAGCCAAAACATGGGCTAAATCTTCTCTGCTGCGCCACCCCTCTTGCTCTAGCATGGGTTTTTCATAAAAGTCATGTACAGGTCCCAAACATAATAAAGCAATAGGTTTGGCTGTATCAGGGCATTGTAAAAGGTCGGCAACATCTTGAGGATTAAAAAATGATACCCAGCCCATGCCTAAGTTTTCTGCTCTTGCAGCCAACCACATATTTTGAATGGCACAAGATGTAGAGCATAAAGCCATTTCTTCAGGCATGGTGCGCCGCCCAAAAATTGTACCATCATCAGGCGCAAGTACCACGGCAATCAGCTCTGCACACTCTCGCATACCTTCAACTTTTAAGCGCATAAATTCTGCTTTGCGCTCATCCATCATGTCTGCCGTTTTATCTTTTTCCTGGGTTACAAGGTCAATCAATTTTAAGCGCATATCATCCGATGTAATGCGTATAAATCGCCACGGTTGCATCAAACCCACAGAAGGAGCGGCATGAGCGGCATGCAAGATTCGCAACAACACGTCTTGCCCAACTTCACCACCTGAAAAATGACGCATATCTCTACGTGCATCAATCACACGGTAAACCGTATCCCGTTCATTTTCTGTAAATACATGTTGCACCATAATTGATTCATCCTCTCTAGGGAGGTGCTGATGAAATCTGGGTGATGGGTATGCGATTCAAAATTACCAAGCCCAAGGCGGCATGTGCAAGTCATAGCACGGCTATGGCTAAGCTTGCCAACACAGGTATTGGTCATTTTGGATGCATAGACACCATTCATTGATTTCATCTGCAGCTTCCCAAAGCAAAGCATAAACATAAACCCATCAAATATCATCTCAGTATAAGTAAATCATGAATAAGACTAGCCATCCCCCCATATCTCAAGATAATTGCGCCGCATCAAGTAAATGAGAGGATAAACCACCCATGCCTATACCCATCGCTTATTTTGGCGTTGTGCTTATTTGGAGTACCACACCACTTGCCATTGCTTGGTCAGGTCAAGCTGCGGGTTTTGTATTTGGTCTGACCAGCCGCATGCTTCTTGGACTTGTTTTAGCATTCATTTTTGCTGCAATCATCAACAAACGTATTCTTTGGCACAAACAAGCATTATGGGCTTATTTGTATGGCGGTTTAGGCATTTATGGCGGCATGTTAAGCGTATATTGGGCAGCGCAATTCATACCTTCAGGTTTGGTTTCACTCTTGTTTGGGCTCACCCCAATATTCACTTCAATTCTTGCCATATTTTGGTTAAAAGATGAACTTATCACACGTTATCGTATCATGGGTATGTTGTTTGGTTTCTTAGGTTTACTGGTCGTATTTGGACAAAGCATCACATGGGGCGAACAAGCTGTGTGGGGCGTATGTGGTGTCATCGTTTCAGGTTTGATTCATGTCACCTCTACCATTTGGGTGAAACGTGTAAACGCCCATGTACCCGCTATCAGCATGACCGCAGGCACATTATCCGTTGCCACACCTTTATTATTCATCACTTGGCTTGCCACATCACCAGATTGGCAAGGTTTAAGTCAAACCTTAACCACTGCACCAAGCCATACCATTATCGCCATTCTCTACTTGGCATTATTTGGCTCAGTTTTTGGTTTTTCCTTATATTTTCACGTCTTAAAACATGTTGAAGCCACCAAAGTCGCCCTCATTGCACTGATGACACCCATCACATCACTCTTTCTTGGTTATTATCTCAACAATGAACCCATCACACCACAAATCATACTAGGCGCAAGCCTTATTATTGGTGGTTTAGCCATCTTTGAGTTGGGCGGTAAACCATTGCCCAAATGGGTACCTTTTCGTCCTAATGTTTAGGATAAATTTCACCACAGAGAACATAGGGCATAACATTAATAGGTAATCAGGGTCGAACCATAGGTAATCAGGGTCGAACCAAGCTAACACGTTGATAATCATAACATTTCATCAAAATAAACCGCATTTTCAGCGCTTAGAAGCACCTTTTTGCTATCAAAATGAGCATTGTAAGCACTTTCAGGTTCCCTTAGCGTGTAAATATCATTATCCAAGTCCACCTTTCTTCCCAACACACGCATTCCCATTTTTTCTTTCATCCCCAAAACAAATGCTTCACTGCCCACAGCCACAGCTTCAACCCACGGCGTTTGTTTAGCCTGTTTCTGAAGGCAAGCCTGCCCCACCCATTCGCTATGTAAATGTTGAAGCTCTTTTTCATCCGCCAAACCAACAAGCTCAACAAGCTTTCGCCTATCAATCAAACGATAGCGTTGGGGTGGCGATTGAATTTCATGGTAACCACTGTGCTCCCATTGGGACGGATGAGACACCACCCCAGCCCTAACCATGTTCATATCCATATAAATCAAACAACGTAAAAGATACTCGCCGCCTTCAATGGCAGTCGCATGATAGCGATCTTCCCAAAAGGAGCCTTTACGTTTTTTTCTGCGATTAAATGCTTGTGCTGTCCGACCTGCAACAAGTTGAAGGCTTTTTGAAATAACATCGCTTTCATCATCCACAACCAACAAGTGAATATGGTTGGAAGTAACCATATAATTGAGAATACATAGCCCATATCGTTTTCGAGCCTCATACAGCCACTCAAGCCAACATTTTCTATCCTTGGCAAATTTAAAAAGAAAATCGCGTTGATGACAACGATGGGTAATGTGCCATACTTGATTGGGAATATGATGACGACTCGCTCTTGACATAAACCACACCATAAACCCTTAAAGCTAACTTTTCACCCTAAAAAAGTGGCTTCTAAGCTTAAAAATAGCCCTTATTTCAAGCATAAAAGACTATATATCAATCACTTAGCTTGGTTCGACCCCGAAATAGGCCGATTTCTAACTCTATGTTATATAAAGACAAATCCACCCTTACCCTCCTCCTAAAGCCTTAGCTTTTCAAACCAACAGTAATTAACCTCTGTTTAAACAGCAAAACAGCCAGATTGACAAATCTTAACCCAAACTCGCATACACTTCTTCAACTTCATCCATATATTTTTCTAAAATATGGCTGCGTCTTAATTTCATGGTGGGTGTCAACAACCCTTCTTCAATCGTCCAAGGCTCATCACATACCACCACACCTTTAATTTTTTCATAACCAGGAAAAGCATGTAAGTCTTTAGAAAAACGCTGAATAAATGCACGTTTATCCACGCTTTTCCCTTGCTCACTGGGTACAATCAATGCCACCAAAAAAGCTTTGCCTTCACCCACCACCATCACTTGATCCACCCAAGTATCTTTGAGCAGGGCATCTTCAATATCGGTTGGTGGTACTTTTTCACCATTAGACAACACCAAAATATCTTTGATGCGACCTGCAGAAAAGGGGTCAGAGTGAAGTTCCCCCAGTTCACTGGACACTAGTTTGAACTATAGTAGTCATTTTCAAAAGATACAGGAGATTGATAATTGAGGTAAGAATGCCTTCTTACTCGATTATAAAAAGCCTCGATATATTCAAAGATACTACTTTTTGCCTGCTCCCTTGTTTTGTAGCGTGTTTGATAGATTAATTCATTCTTAATCGTACCAAAGAAGCTTTCTGCTACAGCATTATCAAGACATTTACCTTTTCCACTCATGCTTTGTTGAATATTGTGTTGTTTGAACATTTGAAGGTATTCAGCAGCCCTATATTGAGAGCCTTGGTCAGAATGTAAAAG
>Ga0256829_1002050_pt1 | contig 15504 bp, 13 predicted proteins | sample 131447metaG_FD_185979 | JGI IMG/M metagenome (GOLD analysis project Ga0256829, IMG submission 185979) | Hydrothermal vent microbial communities from Lau Basin, Pacific Ocean - 131-447 | ecosystem: Environmental > Aquatic > Marine > Hydrothermal vents | place: Pacific Ocean: Lau Basin | collected...
CTGTCGTTTACCCTGACGAGGCCTCGAATAAACCCAGTGTCGATCGAGTCGCCAAGATCGGGGGCCTCACGCATATCATCCACCGACAGGTTGTAAACATCTGAAACGGCGTCTACGACAATGCCCATAATGCGGCTGCCCTTCTCAGATGGCACCTTTAGCACAATCACCACGGTGACAGCAGTGTATTCAATAGCGGCCAATCCGAAGCACTGACGCAGATCCACGATCGGTACGATAGTGCCTCGCAAATTAATCACGCCTTTAATATTCGCCGGTGAGTTGGGGATGGGAGTCGCCGATTCCCAACCGCGAATTTCCTGAACGCACAGAATGTCCACGCCATATTCTTCGCCGGCCATCATAAAGGTCAGGTACTGATCACCGGCGGACTCCGTCCCTCGATCAGCAGACATACCTTCGGCTTTATCTATTTCAGGGGTCTCGCTCACATGTATCTCCTTTCCCCAGCGCCTTTCACAAGCTGGCCTGCATGGTTTGATGAGAACCAGCCAGGCTCATCACTTTGGATTTCAGCTGGTGGCTTACGCCTGCCAACTTCACCAGGCCCGGAATATCCAGAATCAACGCCACCGTGCCATCACCAAGGATCGTAGCGCCTGAAATACCTTCCACTCGACGATAATTCTGCTCCAGACTCTTGATCACAACCTGTTGTTGAGCCTCGAGTTCATCCACAACGATAGCGACCTTGTCGCCGTCACACTCCACCACAACCAACAGTGATTCGTCGATACTGCGACTTTCCGGCTCTATACCAAAAATCTCGAATAAACTGATGACCGGAACATACTCGTCTCGCAGTTTGAAAACATCGCATCCACCGGCCACTTGGCTGAGCATGCCTTCCTGGTTTTGCAAAGATTCAACAATCGATACCAGTGGGAAAATATAGGTATGAGCGCCGACGCGAACCAACTGTCCGTCAAGGATCGCGAGAGTTAACGGCAGGCGAATAGTAATCCGCGATCCCTCACCCTCTTTGGAACTGATCTCGACCGATCCATTCAACTCTTGAATATTGCGCCGTACCACATCCATACCAACGCCGCGCCCGGAAACGTCGCTAACTTCTTTGGCCGTGGAAAACCCGGGCTGAAAGATGAGATCGTGCACCTGTTCATCGCTCATATGAGGCGCATCTTTCTCGGCGACAAGGCCATTTTCAATAGCCTTGCCCAATAGCTTTTCGCGATTCAGACCTTTGCCATCATCTGTAATTTCTATAACTACATTGCCGCCTTGATGATAGGCATTCAGGGTAATTTGGCCCATTTCATCCTTGCCAGTGGCCCGGCGTTCCTCCGGCATCTCAATTCCATGGTCGACGGAATTACGCACCAAATGCACCAATGGGTCCCCGATTTTCTCCATCACGGTCTTATCAAGCTCGGTTTGCTCTCCCAGCAACACCAAGTCGATATCCTTGCCCAATCGGCGACTGAGGTCGCGCACCATCCGAGGGAAACGACTAAACGCAAAACTGATGGGCAGCATGCGAATGCGCATGACGCTTTCTTGTAACTCTCGGGTGTTCTGCTCCAACTGCCCCAAGCCCTCGAGCAGTTTGGGCAAGCTAGACATATCGAAATCCGTACCCAATTGCCCCAACATGGATTGGGTGATCACCAGTTCACCCACCATATTGATCAGACTGTCGATCTTGTCGATGCCCACGCGAATCGAAGAAGACTCAGAGGACGCGGCTTTCTTCGCAGGTTTCGCCGCCACCTTCGCTGGCGCTGCTGCCGGAAGCTCAGGCGCTGCATCGGTATCAACTTGAACTGGCTGAACAACAGGTTCTTGAGGTGCTTCGACAACGACATCGGCCTGCGCAGCAGCCGCCGAAGCTTGAACTTCAGGAATGTCGTTGGTAACAGGCTGTGCCGCGTCTGTCTGTGGCTCAGACTCGGAAGACGATGCGGCACCCGGTTCCTGGATTTCAATATCCGAATCGTCAGCAACCCACTCAAAGGCCTCATCAATTTGTGCGCGACCGGCTGCACTGCCCAGCTGCAATGTCCAACTGAGATGGCAGGACTCGCCATCAAGCTCACTCCACCCCGGCACAGCGCTGACGTCGGCTTGTGCCTGAAAGTCTGCGTAGTCTTCGAGCTCTCGAAAGATTCTCAGCGGTTCGTTGCCGGTTCTGAGAATGTCAACGCTGGGTTTAAATGCAATCTGCCAAACCGCTCCAGCGGCGGAAGATACGCCGCTATGGGCAGCCCCATCAGCACCCAATGCCTCAATGGTTATCAACGACTCGTCGGCTACCCATTCAAACACTTCCTGAATATCACTCTCAGAGGCACTTCCCCGGTACAGGATATTCCACCCCAGATAACTGGACTCCGGATCGATTTGAGCGAATCCGGGCATTTGATCGATAATGGCTTCGACCTCAATCTCGCCGAGATCTTCCAGTTCGCGAAGCATTCTGAGAGGTTCATTACCAGTGCGCAGAACGTCACTACCGGGAACAAAGTGAATTCTCCAACCGGCAACGGTCGGCTCAGCAACGTTGTCGTCTTGCTCAGTTTCCTCTGCGGCAACACTTTCAGCAGCGCTGTCCGCTGCCACAGGAGTCTCGCCGCGCAAAATAGCTTCAAAGGCCGCTTTCAGAGACTCGCTTTGAACAGCATCAGGTTCCTCGTCCCCTTGCAAAGCGGACAAGAGATCACGCAAGCAATCCACCGATTGTAGAAACAGATCCACATCATCTTGAGAAATACCGCGATTGCCCGCGCGGATTTCGTCCAACAAGGTTTCCAGCACATGGGTAAAGTCTGCAACGATGGAAAACCCAAACGTGGCACTGCCACCTTTGATGGAATGAGCTGCGCGGAAAATGGTATTGATGGTCTCGGAATCAACGGCGGATGGATCCAGCTCCATCAGAGCCGTTTCCATAGCATCGAGCCCTTCGAAACTTTCTTCAAAGAAAACCTGATGAAATTGCGAAAGGTCGATACTCATGCGTTACAACACCTTTTTAATGGTATTCAGCAACTGGTCGGGATTAAACGGCTTTACAATCCAGCCAGTCGCGCCGGCAGCTTTACCCTGAGACTTTTTGTCTGCACTGGATTCGGTGGTGAGCATCAGCATTGGCGTGAACTTAAAGGCGGGCAACTTGCGCAGCTCTGCAATAAGTGTGATGCCATCCATATTGGGCATATTGACGTCAGAGATCACAAGATCAACGGCGTTACTCTTGGCTTTAGCAAGAGCCTCTACACCATCGGCGGCCTCAATGACCTGGTGGCCGGCTCCTTTCAACGTAAAGGAAACCATTTGTCGCATTGACGCTGAATCATCAACGGCAAGAATCTTTGCCATACCTTTTCTCCATGGGTATATCTAAATTATCAGTTCAGTGCCAAATGTTCGGTCAGGCCCAGATTTTTGGCTGCTTCTGCCAGCACGCTGGAAGGTTCCTGCCAGCTCATCTGGGCGTTGTGTGACTTCAGGGCTTGGGAAAAGGCATAAAGCATCTGTAGACCTGCTGTATCCGCCCTCTCCACATTCACCCCGTTCAACACCACATCCTGGTTTCCCATAGCAAACGGATCCAGCTGTTCATGCAACGCTTCGACCGTAGCGATGGTCAAGTTGTCTGGCAGATCAACTGTTACTGAATTAGCCATGCAAATCTCCTGGGTAAATGGTGTTGGCTGTCGCCGTAATGAGAATATCGGTCAGTTGTTCAGGAACTTTACAAATTCTCTGCAACACTTACCCAAACGAGTGAGAAAAGAGCGTATTTATTGAGCCATTCGCCCCATGCCTCACGCATTCAAAGCCGTCGCATTATTGGCAGACACTGCTATTTAGCACAGGGTAAGTTTAGACATTTATGACAATGATGCTAGAGCAGGAGAGAAGACTGTATTGGAAATAGACAGTTTGCTTAGGAAGACCACGCAAAGGGCAAATTAGGCGCCGGATTTTTTGTGTGCCAGGCGTTGAGATCGCAAAACAAAACCTTTTAAAAACCTCGAACTATCGCGCTTTAGCCCCTGCGTTGGTGACTCAAAGAAGATAATTCATCGAGTTCTTTTTGCAGACGTTTCTCAGCCTCCTGAGATTCAGCATCACGCATGCGATTAATAAGCTCTTCGATATTGGAGCGCTTATGGTACGCCTGCTGCCACAAATGGAGATGCTGCTGATAATTCTGCTGGGTCTGACGGACCTTGTGCTGCTGAGCCTCAACTGCTTGCTCCAATTGCCCCACAAAACTGCGGTCAGACAACATTTGTTGCACGGACTGAGCCCCGACCTTTGCATTAATCCGGGAAATATAGTCCTGGCGATAGCTTTGCAGCTGGTCGAGCTGTTGTTCGTCACCCCCCAACTGCTCACGGGCTAGCGCGAGCTTCTCGGCGGCATCCTGCTCGGCTCGCTCTGCGAGCTGCAATACGATAGCCATTCTTTTTGAACGCAGTTGAGCCATAGGCCAATTCCGTCAGGCACGCCTATTGTGCGGCGGCTTGTTCATGCTCGGCCTGTAGCGCGCCGCCATTGATTGGCCCGCCTGGTACCGGTGAAGCCGGAGCAGCCTGGAGTACCGGAGCCATCAGCTGCTGCAGCTGGGCCTCGCTTTGCGCATAACCTACCGCCTCTTTTAAGCCCTGCTGCACAAATTGCCTGAAGTGCGGCCGGCGCTCGATGGCCATATCAATATCCTGATCGGATCCCTGAGTGTAGGCGCCGATACTGATCAAGTCCCTGTTCTGTTGATAGGTAGACTGCAGTGACTTGTAACGCTGCATCATTTTCAAGTGTGGATCACTGACGATATTGGGCATGGCTCGGCTGATGGAGGCCTCGATGTCGATTGCGGGGTAGATCCCCTCTTCCGCCAACCGCCGCGACAACACAATATGCCCGTCGAGAATGGCCCTCGCAGCATCGGCAATGGGATCCTGTAAATCATCCCCCTCGGTCAGAACCGTGTAAAAGGCGGTAATAGAGCCTTCACCTTCGGCGGCGTTACCCGCGCGCTCCACCAACTGTGGAATTTTTGCGAATACCGACGGTGGATAGCCTTTAGTCGCCGGGGGTTCACCGATGGCCAAAGAAATCTCCCGCTGAGCCTGAGCGTAGCGAGTCAGAGAATCCATCAACAGCAGAACATTCTTACCCTGATCGCGAAAATGCTCCGCCACTCGAGTAGACAGTTGCGAGGCGCGCAGACGCATTAACGGCGCATCATCGGCCGGTGAGGCAACAACAATGGCTCGACTCAAACCCTCTTCGCCAAGGATATGATCAATAAACTCCTTTACCTCACGGCCACGCTCGCCAACCAGACCAACCACGACTACGTCAGCTTGAGTGAAGCGCGTCATCATTCCCAACAACATACTCTTACCAACACCACTGCCGGCAAAGAGGCCAATTCGCTGTCCTCGTCCCACAGTCAGCAGAGCATTGATAGCGCGAATACCAACATCCATAGGCTCGCTGATGGGATGTCGATTCATGGGGTTGATGGTCTGCGGCGTAAAATCGAGAAAATCATCTCCCTGCCACAGGGGCTTGCCGTCCAGTGGTTGTCCCAGACCGTTGATAACCCGCCCCAGTAGTTCGGGGCCAATGCGAATACCGTTGTGCGTTCCCAGCGGGCGCACCACGGCTCCCGGTTGCACACCTTCGATATGCTGAATGGGCATCAGGTATATTTTTCCCTCGGCAAATCCCACGACTTCAGCTTCAACGCTGCGACCATCTGCAGTAATCACTTCACACTGATGGCCCACCGAAACATTAAGTCCCTCAGCCTCGAGGGTCATACCCACCAGACGGATTAATCGACCTTCGGCCTGGGGCTCAAAATCAAACGCTCTCTCTGGGCGATAGCTGTTGAGACGAGAGATCAGGCTCATGGAGAACTGTCCGTTGAATTCGGGTCGGCATTGCGCTGACTATCAGAAGCATCCACTATTGCGTCATCGATATCAGTGTCACCACTTGCCAACTGCTTGTTGACGAACTGCTCCAACAGTTCCTGCAATTGGGTCTCCACCGAATAATCGACCAAACTGGAGGTCGCCTGAATTTTGCAGCCGCCGGGAAGCAGCTGATTGTCCCCGATAAACTTCCAGCTCTTGTGCTGCTCCTCAGCGTAGGTTTCCACCAGGGCCAGATCGTCGGGATTCAAATACAAGGTGATGCCATCAGCCCCTACCGGCAGGGCACTCAGAGCTTTCTGCACCGTTGCCACAATATCACTGGAATCGGTCAGTAGTTCGCGCTTCACCACTTGGCGAGTCAGCGCGCAGACAAAGTCCACGACAACGCGCTCAATTTCCTGTTGCTGTTGCTCCATGGGGGCCACCAGGCTCTGAGCGATTTGCTGCAACTGTACGATCTGTTCGGCCAATTTGCGGGCACTGTCTTCACTGGCTTTCTGTAAGCCCTCCTGAAAACCGCGTTCAAAGCCCTCGGCGTGACCACTGGCGAGCCCGTCGGCATGACCTTTTTCGCGCCCCTCACGTTCTGCTTCGTCGGTGATGGCTTGCAACTCATCTGCGGTAAGGGGCGAGAAGGTCATCCCCGCACCGTCAACTTCTTCAATGATCTCTTCTGTCGGCTCCTCAACGGCGCCTTGCTGCCGGCGATCACGCGCTTCTTTTTCAGCACTGGGAAGAACCTGACCGTCGTCAAAGCCGGGAAGTATCCAGGGTTGATAGTCACCAGCGTCTTCAGCGGCGATAAGAGAAGGATTTTTTGCGGACATCAATTGAGCCTATAAACCGTTTACATCTCAGCAACAGATCACAACATCTGTTCGCCGCCACCACCCAACATAATTTCGCCGGCATCGGCCATACGTCGAGCAATGGTAAGAATTTCTTTCTGCGCGCCTTCCACTTCGGACACTTTGACCGGTCCCTTGGCTTCCAGATCGTCGCGCAGCAATTCTGCCGCACGCTTGGACATATTTTTGAAGATTTTTTCCTGCAGAATCTCGTCGGCGCCCTTGAGCGCGATAATGAGAATTTCCGAAGACACCTCGCGTAGCAGCGCTTGAATACCGCGGTCGTCCACGTCTTTGAGGTTGTCGAAAACAAACATGAGATCCTGGATCTGATTGCCCATGTCCTCATCGGTTTCCTTGATGGATTCCATCAGATCCGCCTCGATCGAGCTCTCCAGGTTATTCATAATTTCGGCAGCCACTTTATAACCGCCCATGTCTTTGGTCTGCGAGTTGGCGTTGCCAGAGAATTGTCGCTCCAGAATATCGTTGAGTTCCTGCAAAGCCGCAGGCTGAACAGTATCCAGCGAGGCGACGCGCATCATAATGTCCAGGCGTACCTTGTCCGGGAAATAGCCCAGAATCTCCGCGGCTTGATCCGCCTCGAGATAGGCCATCACAATGGCCTGAATTTGTGGGTGCTCGTTGCGAATGATATCGGCCACAGAGCGCGCTTCCATCCACTTCAATGTATCGAGCCCTGTAGTGTTGCCACCCAATAGAATGCGATCAATCAAACCGTTGGCTTTATCTTCACCAAGAGCGGTAACCAGCATATTGCGAATATAGCTGTCCGCGCCCATACCCAATCCAGTGAGGGTACGCACTTCATCAAGAAAACCGCCGAGTACGGCTTCCACCGTGCTTTGCTCAACATTGGCCAGTTGAGACATGGCGGTTCCCAAGCGCTGTACCTCTTTGGGCCCCATGTGCTTGAGAATTTCTGCAGCGTCGCCTTCACCAAGAGTCATGAGCAGCACAGCGGCCTGCTCCACCTTGGGCATTTTCAAAACCGGTTTTGGCGCGTTTTCTACCTGCTCAGCGTCACTCATCTTCATTCACCCAACGTTTGATCACCTGGGCCACACGACCGGGATCTTCAGCAATCAGCCCTTTCACGGCATTGAGCTGTTGCTCATAACTCTCTTCGGGACTTGGCAATGCAAGTGCATCACCGCCGGTCAGGGTTACAGTTTCATCGGACAGACCTTCAAAACTGTCGAGTCCAGCGGACTCCAGCGCCGCCATCTCCCGTGCGCGCTCCTCTTCCTTGGTCTTGGCACCACCGGCGGTCAGGCTCTTCAACACCGGTCTCAACAGACCGGTGATGAGCACCAGAATCACAATCAATCCCACCAACTGTTTAATTATGGACTGAAACCACTCTTCTTCCCAGATGGGACGATCGCCCACAAACACCTCACCGCGATCCACAAACGGCGTATTCAATACATTGACGCTGTCACCACGAGCCGCCGAGAAACCCACGGCATCGCGCACCAGTATGGAGAGACGCTCGAGCTCATTCTCGCTCCAGGGTTCACGCACTTCCGCTCCGGTTTCGGGATTGATGGACATCCGATCATCCACCACGACCGCCACGGTCAGACGACGCAGCTTGCCCTGCTGATGTTTGGTATAACTTACCGTGCGATCCAGCTCGAAATTACGGGTCGCCTGCTCGCGGCGACTCTGCTGGCCATTGGCACCGTTGCCACCGCCCCCCGGGACAGCTTGCTCAGGAGCTTCACCAGTACCCGGAGGCTGGTTGGTCAACGCTCCCGGAATACCGCCGATAATGTCACCACCGGCCTTATCCTCAACCAGAGTCTGCTCACTGCGTACCGCCGGTAGATCGGGATTGAAAATCTCTTCGGCCTGCTCCACCGCGGTAAAATCCACGTCAGCGCTGACTTCGGCCTTAAAGCTGTCGGAGCCTACAATCGGCTCTAGAATGCTGTTGATACGCTGGGTGATATCCGTTTCCATCTTGCGAGTAAAGTCGCGATGACGGGCGGCCGCGATCATTTCTTCGTCTTCTTCGCCGGTAGACAGCAGGTTGCCCTTCTGATCCACCACCGTCACATCTTCCAACAACAGTTCGGGAATACTAGACGCCACCAGATTGGCGATGGCTTTTACTTGCTGCGGACGAATACCGCGACCAGGATACAGTTCAACAAACACCGAGGCACTGGGACGACGTGGATCGCGTACAAATACCGAGCGTTTGGGAATAGCCAAGTGTACGCGAGCACTGCGTACCGTATTGATACTTGTGATAGTTCGAGCCAGCTCTCCTTCGAGACCACGACGGAAGCGCGCGGTTTCCATAAACTGGCTGGTGCCCAGAGGTTGCTCCTTGTCCAGCAGCTCGAAACCGACCGAGTTTTCACCGGGCACTCCGGCTTCGGCAAGCTTTAAGCGAGCTTTGTGGACATCATCGGCGGCAACCAACAACGCTCCGGTACCACCGTCCACCTTAAATTTGATGTCGTATTGTTCGAGAATACCCACCACTTCGGCGGAATCCAGGCGATCCAAACTTCCGTACAGGGGGCGATAGTCCTCGCCCTGAGTCCACAATACCACGGCAAAACCAATGGCCACACTGGCCGCCAGTCCCACCATCAACCCTGCCTGACGCAGAATATTCAGATTATTAAAACCCTCCACCAGATCACTGGTGGCCCGGTCTTTTCCTGCAGGTTCTGTCAGATCCAGATCGGTTTCTGCTGTTGCCATGGTATCTCTAATCCCAAGCCGTCAATTGTCGTTTTTGTGAAAGTCAGTAGGAGTCTGCAAATTCGCTTACACGGGCATATTCATTACATCGCGGTAAGCTTCAATGAGTTTATTGCGCACTTGCACAGCGGCCTGAAATGACACACTGGCTTTTTGTGAGGCAATCATGACGTCGGAGATATCGATATTCGGATCCCCCTGCTCGTAGGCCTTGGACAGAGCCCCGGATTGCTTTTGTACGTCGTTGACCTTGTTTACCGCCATCTCCAGCATGTCACCGAATGATGGCAACTGCTCTGCGGGCTTTACCTCTTGCAGGGGCGTCGGGCCAGCGACATCCTTGGCCGCGAGATTTTGGGGTCGATGAAAGGCCTGGCTCTGGCTTTTCAAAGAGCGCATTTCCACCAGCAAGCGATTAATGTCCACGCGATCGGTCATAACTTATCTCTACACAATAAATCATAGGGGTGCGCCATTTTTTTGGCTGATCACCGTTTGCAGAGAGTTATTGCACAAAGCAGGCCAATAATTGCCGCATGAGAAAATAATTGCCGTTTGCCGCTTTTGTAGAAGAAACACACAGCCCATAGAAAGAATAACCCGAGAAGGAATAACCACTGGGTAGCTAAAACCGGGGAACTAAAAATGGAGCGGCAATGGGAGGCCAGTAACGTCGGACGACGTCACCAAGACAAGTTTAGAAACCGGAAACGCCAGAGGCGTTCTGGCAAGTTTTCGTGCTAGGGCCTGTCGACACTCAGTCGAAATCAAACTCCAGGAGTTCGCGCTCCAAGCGGCGTTCCTCCAGTTTTTCTTCGAGTCTGCGGCGAGCTTCCATCTCTTGTTGTGCAACCTTGGAAGGTGCGCGCTTTGAAGTGGTGTTGCTGTTGTTATTTGCAGCAGCAGTTTGCAATTGTTTTGCACTCATGATTATCACTCCAACCAGCATTTTTATGTTTATTGTTTGGTCAGCCGAAAAACTAACCCGACAAAATTTCGAGGTCAAGATAAAACACCTATCTGACCGATTTATGACAACATGGAATTTCTTTGTGGAGTGCCCCTTGGTCTTTAGGGGCGTTCACTAGAGCCGATACAGCAAGTCTGTTACGTCTTCTAAGCACCTGATTGCTCTAATCTAAGGCTAAATATCGGGGCCGGGGCCTTCGAGAGCTGGAAATTGCTTTCAATAACCAGCCATCCTGCCACTATCACCCTGGTGCAAAAAATATTAAAGAACCCACATTGGCGGATGCCAATAAACGCGGTAACCCTCAGGTATTTCGTGATGTTAACGACTAACTGATAGCTACCCTACACCGATCTCAGCACCACCAAACTCGTGATTTTTTGTACATTTTTGACTCCACGCCCATTCATTTCAAAGATCATGGTCTCGAGTCGCCCAACGAAAATACCACTTCTAGCCAAGATGTTTCACCAATAACAGGGGGCGTCACAATAATGGCCCAAGCAGCACTTTTTGAGAGGTTATGAGGTGTTCAAGCGGATCAGTACGCGGGTAAAAATTTCCTGGCGAGGGTAGGCACTGCTCAGCCTAGAGGCTGTCACTAATCTTTCGGAAAACTTCAGATAGCAGCAGGAAGTCGGTGTTATTGGTGATGTCGTCGTCGGAAAAGTTGGCTTCAACGTTACGACATTTAGAAGATGACTTTCAGCCGTTCTTGTTTAGTCCTTCATGAAATATTCGCAAGAACCGGTTGAGTTGATTAGCACCCCCATATTGCAACTGAGAACCATTAGCATTATCATTTGCGCACCAGACTTAATGTGCTATGGATTCATTGTTAATGCGACTCACACTGGCGCCCGTTAATACTAATTTCATTGGGGAAAAATATTTATGTGTCAGTTGATTCGGCTTGATGCGTTAAAGCGCTCGATTCTATACGTTGCTATTGCTGCTGCGGGAACCTCCGCAACCAGCCGGGCTGAAGTTTCTGCCATGGAAATGGAGAGCATTATCGTTATTGGAGAGAAATCCGAGCGCTCACTGAAGCAAACGACCTCTTCAGTATCGGTTATTTCTGAAGAGGCACTGAACTCACTGCAAAATCATACGATTAATAATTTTGTGGCTGAGGTACCCAATGTTGTTGTTACCAGCGGGGCGGTTGCCAATATCCGTGGTGTTAACGGAAATGGCTCCGCGGGCGGTTTTAACTCAATTACCGGCGGTGCCAAAGGTCGGGTTTCCACTTTGATTGATGGTGTTGCAGAACCTTTCGTTGCCGATTTTACCGGCGATTCGGGTGTTTGGGATATCGAGCAGATAGAAGTGTACCGCGGCGCGCAATCCACCAGTCATGGCCGTAACAGTATCGGCGGTATGATTTACGTAAAGACCAAAGATCCGTCATTCGACTGGGAAGGGGCTGCGCGTATGGGCTACCGTAATCAGGAAAATTACATTGACACCGCTGTCATGCTCTCCGGCCCCATCGTTGAAGACACGCTGGCGTTTCGTGTTACCGCACAGCAGTTAAATGCTGAAACTCTCACGGATGATAGCGGTTTTGATGGCCATACACCGGACTACGATCTCAATGAAATCGATACCACTCGTCTGAAAGCCAAGTTTCTGTGGACACCCAATGAAGACTTTAATGCTCTGCTGACTCACTCGACCAATAATGAGCAGGGGGATACAGGACGAGTCTATTATGCGGCTACTGATCCTTATGACTATGAGCGTATTTTTTTCCGTGATATTGAAACCGATTCAGATACCACCAGCCTGAAGTTGGACCACCGTATTAATGACTCGGTGTCTGCGGAACTTCTGGTTGCCTATATGGATTACCAGTGGAGCTTTGATTCCTACGAGGCCGATCCTGCAGATGAACAGCAGGTTATCTTTGACCAGAGCAGCATAACAGTTGATGCAAAATTGACCTTTGGTCAAGCTGACAGCTTTGTCAGAGGTTTTGTAGGGCTGGCCTATTTTGAGCGGGAGCAGGATTTTGAAAGTACCGGGGCCTATGCCTATGAAGGTGACGATGAAAGCTCTTCGAAGGCTCTGTATGGTGAATTTACCGTTTCTCCAACGGATCGTTTGCACCTTACCGCTGGCTTGCGTCAAGAGAAGGAACAGCAGAAACGCCGTTTCAATTACATCACCTATAGCCGTGCAAGTAATCTGGACACTGATAAAACCATTACGTTGCCAAAACTGGCCCTGCAATATGATCTGACGGACAACACCTCCGTTGGGATAAGTGCACGTAAAGGCTATAACGCACCAGGGGGTGCCTTCGCCTTTGCTTCCAGCAGTTATTACTACTACGACGAAGAAACGGTGAAAACCTATGAAGCCAGCGTGCGCAGTAATCTTTTCAACGGCCGCTTAAATATCAGTGCCAATTTATTTTTAAACGATTACGAGGGTTATCAGGCACTGAGCTCCAGTCGAGCCATTGTTAACATGGATGAAGTTGAAACCTACGGATTGGAATTGTCTCTGCAAGCGTCACTGACCGACAAGCTGCAAGTACAGGCGGGATTGGGATTATTGGAAACAGAAATCACCGATCCGGGAGACGGTTACGAAACAGCGAAAGGCAATGAACTGAGCACGGCGCCGGGCGTAACAGGCAGTTTGGGTTTCATCTACAACCTGACGCCGAACTTTGATGTTGGCATTTCTGCACGCTATGTGGATGAATATTTTGGCGGAATTAATAATACCGAAGAGCGTATCGCCGGTGATTATACCGTTACCCGTTTAAGCGCCAATTACAGCAGCAACAACTGGACCATCAACGCTTACGTAAATAACCTCTTTGATGAAAAAGCGCTGACCATACAGGAGCCTGTCAGCGGCCGTTATCCACAAGGGTTTGCTGGCATCCTTGACCCTCGCTCTGTCGGGGTGACAGTCACTTATAACTTTATGTAAGTGAGGCCTAACAGGCTGTTGAATAACTCTGCTTTTCAACAGCCTGCTTTCGATACATGGATGTGTTTTAAGTTCTCTCACTTTTGCTTCCAATGTTTAAAAAGCACTGTAGAGATTCCTGACAATACCAACGTAGTGACTTTTATGATGTTTCCAGGGCTAACACTGTTGCTGCTGGGTTGTATCGCCATTTATCTGGCATCGCCCAATCAACACTGCTTAACTCGACCTTTGCCAGGGCGACCAACATACATTGCGGCGTTTCTGTTAATGGGCACCAGTATCTGGTTTTTGAGCGAACTTTTTCTGACCACGACCCTGGTGTTTGTTTTTGTTCTGTGGGTCATGTTGGCCTTGTCATTGCTGCCGTTTATAGGTGCGTTGCTCAGTGGTATTTCCAAGGACGGTGCTGATGTCAAGAAATAAAAGGAATTTGGATTCGTCTTCCGCAAAAAACTCAATCCGTCCCGACTGGCTACTGAAAACGTTTGCCGGATTACTAGCTGGATTGGGGCTGGCTCTGGCAATCAGCGGCTACTTTGTTCTGATAACACCCGATATCGAAGGGGATACTCAAGTACAGCTTGCCATGTGGATGATTATGCCCGTTTGGCTCCTTGTGCTCAGTGGTTGTTACTTGTTTCACAGTGGTTTACGAGCCTGGCTGTGGCTTGGTCTGGCCAACCTGATTCTCTGGTCGCCGTTGCTCGTTTTACGCGGTTATTGATTGACACATTTTCGGAGAGGCATTTCATGCGCACTGACATAATTCGTATCTACAAGTCACTGCACACCTGGACAGGGATTATCGCTGGAATGGCGCTGTTTATTGCTTTTTATGCGGGCGCTCTGACGGTATTCAAAGAGCCTATTGCTCGCTGGGCAACACCTCCAGCCATTGGTGTTGATGCCACTCCATTGGCGGAAGTCAATCTGCTTATTCAGCAAACCATCGATCAACACCCGGCAGCCGCCAGAGACTTTTTTATTCACTTGCAGAGCAATGAATCATTGCCGGCTCGAATGCATTGGCAGGAAGTCCCCGAAGGCGCTGATGATCATAATCTGCTGGCGTTGGAAGATTTTAATTCCAGCTTTGACGGCGATGGTAAAGTTATTATTGAACAACCCGAACTTGCCAAACTGGCTGAATTTATTGACGTTTTGCATCGGGTTATTGGCTTGCCGGTGGACGTTGATTTGACTCGCTGGGTCATGGGTATTTTTTCCGTGCTCTATTTTCTTGCGTTGATCTCAGGCGTTATTGTCCTGCTGCCAACACTGACTAAGGATTTTCTGGCGTTGCGACTGGGGAAAAAAAATCTGAAGCGTCAGTGGCTGGATACCCACAATGTCGTCGGTATTGCCAGTTTGCCCTTCCATATCATCATTGCACTGACAGCCGCTGTATTTGCATTTCATGATCCTATCTATGGCATTCAGGGTGAAGTGGTTCATGAGCAGCCGGTTAGAGCAATATTTCGTGCGGCGCGCCCCGAACCAAAGCCCATCCGAGAACTGACGGCGTTAAAGCCGGTGGAAGAATTGTTGTCAAATGTCAAAGATGTTGCACCCGACTTCACACCGACGCTGATGCAGTACGTAACCGTTAACACCCCTTTTCCTATGCTCAGGGTCTGGGGTTATGACAGCCGTTCATTCGGGGCGCGGGCATGGGGGGGATTTGCTGTTATGGACCCCTTCAGTGGTGAAATCATCTCCAGAGAATATTTGCCAGCCCTTCAGGATACTCCCAACGCTTTTATCAGCAGTTTCTTTGCCATGCACTTTGCTACTTATGGTGGATCACCGGTTCGCTGGATGTATTTCTTTCTGGGGCTGGCGGGTGCCTGGCTATTCTACAGTGGCAATCTGCTATGGGTTGAAAGCCGCCGTAAAAAGCAACGGGGCAAGGGCGCTGTTCCCGCGCAACGCCGCGACACCCGGTTAATGGCGGGAGCCACAGTGGGGGTTTGTATTGGCGCCATCTCTGGAATTTCATTGATGATGGTTGTGCACAAATGGCTGAGTGCCTTTGGTTTTAATCAAACAC
>Ga0256829_1002051_pt1 | contig 15502 bp, 18 predicted proteins | sample 131447metaG_FD_185979 | JGI IMG/M metagenome (GOLD analysis project Ga0256829, IMG submission 185979) | Hydrothermal vent microbial communities from Lau Basin, Pacific Ocean - 131-447 | ecosystem: Environmental > Aquatic > Marine > Hydrothermal vents | place: Pacific Ocean: Lau Basin | collected...
GCGTAAGCTTAGAGCCTTTAAAGAGCAAGTTCCTTTCCTCTATCCTGTTCATGTAGCTAGAGGTGGAAAAAGTGAAGGAATTTGCGTTTGCCCCTTGGTAAATAACCTTCCTTATTATGTATGCGCTTGGGAAAGATTCATCTGGCTCTAAGATTATGGAGAGCTCCAAATCAGCGCCTTCATCCAAGAAGACCTCTATGGCTGTGCTGCCAGGAGACCTCCTCTGCTCATGAACAACTATGGAGGCCTTAGAGCCTTTCTCTACTTCGAGGATTAGGTGGTTTGAGACCCACTTCTTCGATTTTGATACGCAAAAGGCTATTTTATGCTTACCAGATGATACCTTTATCTTGTAGAACCTTTCCAATTCGTAAAAGTGGTAGGCGGCTAGCTTGCCTTCATTTACCTTTATGTAGCCCTTGTAATCGTAGCTAGGCTCGACGTTACCGCAATCCCCTACTAAAAAGTCATAGTTGCCTTCCGGCCTCTCACACCTTACATCGCCTTCTAAGCCTAGGTATTTTTCATACCTTGACCAGTCCGTATAGCTCTTCACCGTAGGGGAATCGCTTATCTCCTGCCACTTTAGCTCCCTATAGGTGGAAGCGCCTTCTTTCTTTAAGGCATCTAAGCTGTTCATCCTACACCACCAACTTCGCTAAACTCTAGGTCGATTACCTTTGTTAATATGCTAACGGTCTCAAGTGGCAACTTCTTCAATACTTCCCTTATAAAACCATTAACTATTAGTGCCTTCGCTTCCCCTTCATTTATGCCCCTGCTAGACATATAAAAGAGCTGGTCTTCGCTCAGCTTATCGACGCTTGCCTCATGGGAAACCGTTGCCGTGGGCTCGTCTACTTCATTCCTTGGCAGCGTGTAGGCCCTGCTTTTTTCGTCTAATATCAAGCTATCGCAAGATACGTGGGAAAAGCTCCTCTTGGCCCCCTTCAATACCTTGACCAGGCCCCTATAAGTTGCGAGGCCCCCACCGCTGCTGATGCTCTTTGAAATAATAATGCTCTTCGTATCTGGGGCTACGTGAATTGCCTTTGCACCTACATCCTTTATGTAAGGGCCATTTGATATGCCTACGGAGATGTTCCTTGTAGTTGAGCCTCTCCCCTTCAATATCGTCGCCGGGTAGGTATAGGTCATCTTGCTACCTATGCTACCCTCTACCCACTCGACGTGAGCATTTTCATTAGCAATTGCCCTTTTGTTGTTGAAGTTTATTATACTCTTACCCCAGTTCTGTAGTGTCGTGAAGTATATCTGAGAGTTCCTGCCAGCGTATATTTCTACCATACCGTTGTGGAAGCTGAACCTCTTCAAAACAGGGGCCGCGCACCCTTCAATAAAGTGGAGGTAGCTGGTCTCCCCCTTTGCATTGTCTTCTGCAACTATCAGCGTGTGCTCGAATTGTCCTTCAAGCTCACTGCCTATTATGAAGTAGGCCTCCACTGGATTTATTACGCTTGTGTTCCTTGGTATATAAACGAACGCGCCACCGCTCCATAATGCGTAATGGAGGGCAGCTAGCTTGTAGTCCCCCATCGGGAAAATCCTGGAAAAATACTGCTTTACTATCTCAGGGTACCTCTGAACTGCCTCATCCATTGAGGTGAATATCACCTTCTTGCTTTTTAGCTCTTCCTTTACTTTTGTCACCAGGTTTTCGCTGTCAAAAACCGTTGTTATTCCTGAGAGGGCATATGCTTCTGCTTCAGGAAGGCCCAGCTTCTTGTAGTATTCCTTGAACCAATCTGGTAGCTGGTTCCAATCCTCTACTGGTTGCGCCTCTGGCCTTACATATTGATAAAATTCCTCGACGTCGATGCTTTCTATCCCCTCTACCCAGTTTGGCATTGGTAGCTTCTCAAAAAGCTCAAGTGCCCTGAGCCTCAGGTTTAGCATCCACCTAGGCTCCTTCTTTGATTTTGATATCTCCTCTATTAGGTCCCTTCCTATCTTCCCCCTTATTTCTATTTCCTTCTTGTATTCCTTAGCCTTCCCTAAGAGCTCATCAACACCCTTTTCTTCCATAACTTCTTTTAGCTCTTTTTCCTTTGTAAGCTCTATTGGGGATCCCAACCTTTTCACCTCTCATAGCCTTTGTAGCCCTTGCTCTCCACCTTCTCTATGAGCTCAACCCCTCCTTCCTCTGCTATGCTTCCGTTTAGCATTATCATCACCTTGTCCGGCTTTACGAACTTTGTTATCTCGGCGTGGTGCGTTATTATTAGGATTCCCTTCCCATTTGCCTTCAGGTCATTAACTATATTGCCTATTATCCTTATCCCATCGACGTCAAGGCCACTATCTGGTTCATCAAGTATAAGGTACTTTGGGTCCATGACCATTAGCTGCACTATTTCTGACCTCTTCTTCTCTCCCCCGCTGAAGCCTATGTTTACTTCCCTCTCTAAGAAAGACCTATCTAGGCCAACCTCGCCCAGCTTCCTGCCAGCCCAGACTATGACCTTTGGGTCTATCTTAGACATGTCTAATTCACCAGTCCTCTTCTTTATTGAGATGGCATTTAGCAAAGAAGAAAGCCTTAGCCCTGGTATCTCAACGGGATTTTGGAATGCAAGGCCCAACCCCTTTAGCGCCCTTTCGTGGGTTGGGAGCTCGCTTATATCTTCACCGTCTAGCAGTATTCTTCCGCTTACGTTATATTTTGGATGACCCATTATTGCAAATGAGAGCGTTGTCTTCCCGCCCCCATTGGGTCCCATTAATATAGCCGTTTCTCCCCTTTCCAGCCTAAACGTCACATCTCTTAGTATTTCCTTTTCTCCTATTGAGACGCTAAAGTTTAACACTTCCAGTGCCATGTTGCTTACCCAGAACTTTAACGCGAGTTAAAGTTAATAAATTGTAGTATAGAGGCAAAAGCCTACAGTAGAGTGCTGCCTACATGACATAAGAAAAAGAATGAAGAAAGGAAGAAAATTAGATTTCCTTCTTTATCCTTTCTCCCCTTTCCTTGATTTCATCCATCCTAACCTTATAGTAGTTGTTGCCGTAGGAATCCATGGTAATTATGAGGGGCCCGAATTCCTCTACCTCGAAGACCCATAACGCCTCTGGTATGCCAAGCTCTTCAAGCCAGTAGACTTCTTTCACAGCCTTTATCCTCTCGGCAGCTAAAGCGCCAGCCCCTCCAGTAAAGACAGCGTAGACAGCGTTGTTCTTTTTAAGGGACTCAGCAGTTTTCTCGCCCATACCCCCCTTTCCTATGATCATCTTCACTCCAGTCTTTTCTATGAACTCTGCCTCCACCCCTTCCATCCTCATGCTAGTTGTAGGGCCGGCAGCTATTATCCTCCAAGTATTGTTTATCTTTTTCGCAACAGGACCGCAATGGTAAAGCGCTAGACCTTTCATGTCTATTGGAAGGCTCTGCCCTTTCCCTAGCGTTTCGAGTGCCATCTCATGGGCTTCATCCCTAGCTGTCACCAATATGCCGCTAATGTATACTATATCCTCTACCTTCAGCTTCTTTATGTCTTCATCCTTTAAAGGAGTCCTTAAGTGATATTCATTTACCGTAACGCTTCACCCCAATATATGCTTTGAACCGTTATTGCAATAAATGTGCTTGCTCGTCAGCTCCCATGAACCATCTGAGCGTATTATAGCGGAGGACCTCCTCGTAGCCCAGCAACTCGTTACTATCCCTATCGCAAACGTCGCTGGGTGCCTGTGTGAGTAGTCTATTTTTACATCAAGGGCTGTGAGCTGCCCCCCGAAGCCATGGGGGCCTAGCTCAAGCTTGTTAAGCGCGTTAAGGAGCTCTACCTCCATTTTTGCTATTTCTTCATCTTCATTCCTCTGGCCTATTGGCCTGAGGAGCGACTTCTTCGCAAGGCTCATCGCTATGTCCCCACCAGCGGCAACTGCTATGCCTATTATGAGGGGCGGGCACGGTAAAGGACCGTATTTCACAACTGTATCTATTACTCCATCTTTGAGCCTCCTAAAGCCCTCTAGTGGGGTGCTCATTATGAGCGTTGAGGGGAGCTCACTCCCACCGCCCTTTGTCATAAACCATACTTTCAGCTCATCCCCTTCAACTATATCGTAGTGAACCCACGGTATGTACCTTCCAGTGTTGTCCCCACTGTTCTTCTTCTTAAAAGGGTCTACGGCATTTGGCCTCAGGTAGCCTTCTTGCGTTGCCTTCCTCAAGGCAACTTTTATAGAATCTACTATCCCTGCCTTTACTGGGAAATCCTCGCCAAGTTCCAAGAAGACGTATGGGGTTCCCGTGTCTTGACATATAGGCACACCCCTTTTGCACGCTATCTCTATATCATTAAGTATCGCTTCTAATTGCTTCTTTGCAGCTGGCTTTTCTTCACTTTCATATGCCTTTTTGAGGGACTCATAGACGTCGAGGGGTATCGTAGTGGAAGTGGTCTTTATCATCTCATAAAAAATTCCCGTTAAGGTTTCCCTATCTACCTTTTTCATTTACATCCCCAATATGTTAAGAAATTCTAAAATTATATCCTTTAACAATAAAATTGTAAATACTAATTTAAATACCGAAATTCCTCTTTTGAAGGGAGAACCAACCTATAGACTCTTTCAGCTCTTCTTTGCTGAATTCAGGCCAAAGGGTCTCAGTAAAATAGAGCTCCGCGTAGTTCACAAGCAGGGGGAAAAAGCCGCTAATCCTCTTTACCCCCCCAGTTCTCACCACAAGGTCTATTGGCTTTAAAAACAGCGAAGGAGGGGTGATGCCATTGGTTATCAGCTTCCTCTCCCAGTCCCCGGAGTAGCAATAAGCTAGCGTAAGCGTGCCCTTCTTCCTCTCCTTCGTTTCCTCCTCCGCCCTCTCTATTTCATTTAAAACGTAACTAGGGGGTATTGATAAATCTCCTATGACCTTTACGGATATATCGTTTTCTTTTAGCTTTTCGTTCTTTCTTATATAATTAAAGCCCTCCTTCGACAAGGAAAAGAGGAAGGATAGCTCCTCCTTGCTCCTCCTTAGGCAGTTCTCGTAGCTCAATATGTAGACTGAAGCATTATATATACCAAGGTCTACTATGTTATCTAGCACCTTTTTCAGGTTATCAAAACCTTTCCTGTATGCTTGGAAGTAGTCCATGCCCTTCTTCTTCGCCCACCTTCTGTTCCCATCCGGTATTATTCCGATGTGATTTGGTATGTGCTCCGATATATCTCTTCCCCCACCTACATAAATTGAAGAGAACAAATATATTTTTTCGTATTTTAACCCTTATCGACAATTCCTTTATTAGGGGGTAATATGAGGAAGTGGAACGAAACGCTTGCTAAGCTAACGAAGCTTGCTGGTAACGAAGCTTGTATTGCATATGATGCTTGCCCCCTTAATGGGCTTTTGCTTAACATAGATGGCTATTCTATGAGGAGGAGCATCCTCCCCTGGATGAGCTATAGGGAATGGGCCTATAAAGCAACGATAGCATCCATGAGCGATGTTATAGTCTCTGGAGGCAAGCCTATGGCAATACTCTATAGCGTCGGTTGTAATGAGGAATCCTCGCTAATAGAAGTAGCAAAGGGCGTAGGTGAAGCAAGCTCCTACCTAGGCTCTCAAGTGTTAAAGGGAGATGCGAACAAGGCAGAGGTGGAGCCATGGATAGACGTTGCTTCTGTTGGTAGCGTATATAAGAAAATTGTTTGCAGGAAGGGGGCCAAGGAAGGGGATGTGCTCCTCCAGGTAGGTTACCTAGGCTACGGCACGCTTTCTGAGAAGATAATGAGGGGTGAAGTAAGGGATGTTGAAGAAAAGGCTTTGGAGAAGACGAAGAGGCCACGTTTAGAGGTAATGGCATATAAGCCCATATCACTCTTCGCTACCTCCTCTTCAGACAACAGCGATGGGTGGGTTTCCACCCTTTATAACATAATCGATTCCAGCAACGTCAAGGTAGAGCTCGAGAGGGTTGTAGTAGATCCAGACCTAGTGGAATACGTAAAAGAGGAGGAAGCAATAAAAAGCTGGGAGGACTATTCCTTCGCTGTCACAGTCTCCCCTGAAGGCTTTGAGGGGTTTATGAAGGAGTGCAAGGCGCTTGGCATCGCTTGCTTCCCAGTTGGGAGGGTCTCAAAGGGCTACGGCCTTTATTACAAAGGCGTTCCTGTGAAGGACGAGGGATGGTCTTGGTGAGGGTCAACTGGGAAAACGTTGAAGGGGTTGCAACTTCCCTCAAAGCGTTTGGGCTTAGGAGTGCATTGCTTCTAGAGGAAAAGCTGGACCCGCAGTTCTCGGCAATAAACGCCCTCTCCTCTAGAATAGGCAAGGGGTACTCGGCTGCATATGCCCTAGCTGTATCGCTAATTTCCTATAAGCTGGCTATGAAGGGCGAGGATTGGTGGGCCTGCTTCTCTTCATTTTTCTCGGAGAAGGGCGTGCCGAAGGGCTATGAAGAGCTTATAAGCAACGTCGTGGATTTTGTAAATTCATGCAAAGGCTCTATAATAGGCAGGGAAAGGAAGCTCAAGAGGGTACACCTCTTTTTTGCTAATGGAAAGGAAATTGTTTTAGAAATAATAAAGAGGCCAGAAATAATTTTGGAGTCGCCAAGCTCCCTATTAAAGGGGGTGGCAAGGAGCGTAAACAGTAGCGAGTGGAGGAAGACAGTTACATTTTCAATAAAGATGGCATATTATGCTGTAAAGGAAAGGGGGGAGATGAAGCCCCTCTACGCTGAGGTCCCAATTCCTATGGACTCAAGGGTTTCTTGTATTACATACACTAGCGCTTTGGTAGACTCAAAAGGCTATAAGGAGATTATTTCAAACCCAAGGCCAGCGATAGAAGCCTGGAAGGCAGTGTCTGCGAGGAGTGGAATACCGCCTGTCCATTTAGATACGCTACTTTGGACAACTGGGTGGGCCCCTAGGGACCTTAGCCCTGATGTCGCTAAGGAGAGGGTTGCTGAGGTGCTTTCTAGGGTCTCTAAAAGAGAGGTAGCAATTAGCGTTGCAAAGCGCCTAATTAAAAGGCCTTGCAAGTAGCTTAAGGGAAAGGTTTTAAAATTTGATGCTTTAAAGTAGATTAGGAGAGGTAAAATGGGAATCTACCAGTACAGGGACTTGAAAAAGCCTAGTGGCGGGAAGAGGCACTTAAATAAGAAAAGGAAAAGGAGGTATGCTATGGGAGACCTTTTCGTGCCAACAATCCTAGGAGAAAAGGAAGAGAGGGTTATGAAGAATTGCAGGGGAAACACTACGAAGGTTACGCTTAGGAAGGCAAGGAAAGTAGTAGTTAGCGACAAAAGCAGCGGTAGGGCCGAGGTTGCGGAGCTTCACAGGATTATAAGCACGCCTGCAAACAGGGAGTTTGCAAAGAGGAGCATAATAACAAAGGGAGCTATAATAGAGACGAGCAAGGGAAGGGCTGTTGTAACGTCTAGGCCTGGGCAGCAGGGCGTAATAAATGCAGTCCTCATAGAAGAGGCTCCTAAAGGAAGCAAGCGGTGAGGCCCTTGCCAGAGGAATTTAACTGGCACTGGATCATAGAGTGGAGCACCCCCTCTACCGCTCACATGCACGCAGTTAAAAACGTCTACGCCTACGGCAACTCAAAGTATCAGAGGTGGGCAGTTGTTGAATATGAGGACTTCGGCAAGGCACTTGTAATAGATGGTAAGATACAGTCTTCCATAATAGATGAATACGTATACCATGAATCCCTTGTTCACCCAGCAATGATCCTTAATGGTAACCCAAAGAAGGTCCTCATACTTGGAGGAGGGGAAGGGGCTACCGCAAGGGAAGCCCTTCGCTTCAAGAGCGTTGAAAGCGTAGTGATGGTGGATCTCGATGAGGAGATAATAGAGGTAAGCAAGAAATACCTGAACGAGTGGCACAGGAACTCCTTTTATGACAAGAGGTATAAGCTTGTCATAGGAGATGCCTATAGCTACATAAAGGACAGCAAGGAAGCCTATGATGTGATAATATCTGACCTCGTTGACCCTGAAGAGTATGGCCCTGCTGTAAAGCTATACACGAAGGAATTTTATGAGATGGTCTCGGAGAGGCTAGGCGAAGGAGGCGTCTTTGTTACGCAGTCAACTAGCCCCGTATCAACGCCGACTGTCCACGCAGTCATCTACAACACCATAAAGAGCGTCTTCAAGTACGCTATATCATATTATGTGTATATCAGGAGCTTTGAGGGCATATGGGGCTTTGTTATGGCCTCAAATGAAGTAGACGTCTCAAGGATAAAAGGGGTAGATGTTGAGAAGGCTGAGGAGGGTCTTGTTGAAGGCAGCAACAGGTATTATGATAACGAATCACACTCACACATGTTTTACATACCAAAGTACATCAGGAGCATTCTAGAGAGGGAGAAGAGGGTTTCAACGCTAAAGGATCCTATATACCTTCCTGCATAGCACTTTCGCATTGCCCTTGCTTTTTAACCAAAACTTATAAGCGGGGTACTTGTGGATATATTGAGCTTCGTGCAGCAAGTAACGGAGAGGATAACGGCGCTCGCGTGGGCCCTTTTCCTTTTGACTTGGAGCATAGGGTGGACCCTTAGGGGCGCTCCTCTCCCAATAAGCAGGCTAAAAAGGATAGGTTCTGGCCTTATTGAAGACAGTGTATGGGCAGCCTTCTGGCTAGCCATTGGTTCATCCCTCTTCAGCTTTATTGTGTATATAGTAAAGATGATAACCGGGGGGTAAGGCTTGCATTCCTCCAACTACTACTACCTTTTGGCTGTAAACCTTAGCTTGCTTTCATTTTACCTCGGCGTGTTGATATATGCAATACCAATACCGCTTAAAGGATTTAAGAGGTGGGGGCCAACGCTAATAAAGGATGGCCTCTTGTCTTTTACGTTGCTCATAACCCTTCCTTACGTGCTTAAGTTCATAAATGATGTAGCATCTTCCCTTGGGGGTTCTTGGTCTTACTTCAACCTCTGGTTCTCCGGATCCTTAACATTTGCCCTATCAGGAAAGGCAATAGTATTGACGCTTTCCTCCATTTTTTCCAAGGTACCTCTTCTGTCTTCTGCAAGGTCTATAATAACTCCTATAAATGAGGCCTTAAACCTGGACATAATTTTTCTTGGCGGTATCTGGGCCATCTATTATATGGTAAAGGTCCTAGGGCACTCGCTGCTCATCTTTGGTATTTTGCTTTACTCTGTACCCTTCAGGATATCAAGGGATGCTGGGGCATGGTTCATATCGTTTATACTAGTATTTACAATAGGGTTGCAGCTAATGCCTGTTTTCCTTAGCGCTTCAACAAGCTATACATACAGCGCTTCAACAAGCCCTATGTCGCTCGGGTTGAGATATGCTAGCGTCAAGGTGGAAAACGCATATAGCAAACCAGTTCCAGGCTCATTGGTTCTCTTTTTTATAAAGAGAGGCAACGCCTTTGTGGAGGTCTCTGCCTATAGGGCTAATGGCAACGGTTTCCTTTACAGCCCGGGCTACAATTATAGCGACCTCGTCTCGTTACCAAGCAATGTGCCCCTATATGCTTACCTAGAAGAAGATGGCGTTGCCTTTAAGCTGTACCCATACCCAATAGAGCCCTCATCATTTAACAGTACATCGCTGAAGCTTGTGGCTGAAAATCTGTTTTATTCAAGTAAAGGCTACACAATAGTTTTCTCAAATTCAAAGGTGAACGTTAGCGAAAGCAACGATAACGTATCGATAACAGCTTACTCAAGCGGCTACGTAGATGTGCGCTTTGTAGACGGGTGTGCGCAGTCATTTTCATATAAAAACGCTACCCTTAGAGAAACGCACTGGCATTGGGATAACCTGCAAGGGTCGTCGTATAACTTCACCTTATCAAAGGGCTCACGAATATCCTTCATCTCTGAGGGATCGTGCAGCGTTAGAGGATTTAAGGCAAGGTATGTGGACTATGCTATGAACTTTATAAAGCTGCCAAGCCTTATTTCCCCCTCGCTCCTTAAGGACATAATACTCTACTACCTCACCTTTCCATTCCTCTACTTCTCCCTCCTCATTTCCATCACATACGGCCTCTCAAGGCTTATCGGCGGCAGGAGGGGAATAGTCCCGAGGGTGCTTTGATGGTATCTTCGTTCACATTTTTCGATATTGCTATAGGGGGGATAGCATTCATTTCCCTTTTCCTCATATTTAAAAACATGAAGGTCGGGAGCAACTTTGACCTAGGCCTCCCCCTTAGGGCAAGGAAAGGAGATGAGGGAATAGAGGCCTTCATTAATGGGAAGTGGTGCAAAGGGGTTGCATACGTTTCTCAGAGCCTTCCAAGGGGAGGGGAAGACCTACCGAAGAGGATTGTAAGGCTTGCAAGGTCATCAAGGATAAGCGTTTCCTTTGTGTCTAATATGTACAGTGTAGAAAAGGGACCGCTAATCAAGATGATTGAAGATGAAATTAAGAGGGCAGAAATGGGCTTCTCATCAACAGGAGGAGTTAAGTATAGGGAAAGGATGAAGTTCCTTGAAGGCCTCTACAAGGAAGTTGCAAGGAGCAGCTTTCCTTACGTTGGGAATTTTGGCTTTATAGTTTGGATAGATCCTGATGACAAGGATTCAATCCTCTCTGCTGAAGCGTTTAGAAACCTGGTTGAGGCCGAGGCGCAGGTAAAGGTGAAGAAAGTAGATAGGGGTATTGAGGAGGTGCTTTCCCTAAAGAGCGCTGAAGGCGTTCTGGGTAGCAATGACTCCTTCCCTTTAGCCTCGGCAGAAGAGGTAAGCGGGTACGAAGGGGTAGTTATTGGCGAAGAGGAAGGGGAACCGGGCAAGCTTGTCACACTACCATTTCCTGAAGCCTTTATGCACCACTTCGGCATCTTCGGCCCAACGGGTAGGGGAAAAACCCTGCTCCTTGCTGGGATTGCCTCTCAACTTTTACTGCTCTCCTCGTTAAGAGGAGAACCTAGCGGCGTTGTTGCCATAGACCCTAAAGGTGACCTCTCGGCCCTTTTAAAGAGGATCTCTACGTCATATTTGCAGCCAACGCCAAACGATTGCATATTTTTGCCGAGAAAGGATGGCATTGCTAAAAGCCTAATAGAAAGCTCGGTTTCAACTGGAGAGGGATACAGGCCAAGGATATGCCAGGGCTTCACCGATCTGAAAGGCCTGACCATTTATGACCTCTCAAAGATGCCTAATGAGGCTAGGAACGCCTTCGGATCCCTCCTCATAACGTCACTAGCATTAAGGGCGAGCGAATCTAAATTAGCCGGCAAAAAGGTTTTGATAATAGATGAGGCCTGGAGGTTTGCTAAAGACTCCCAGCTCCACTTGGAGTTTGCACTAAGGGAGGGGAGGAGCAAGGGGTTATACTTAGTTTACGCAACGCAGATGCCAAGCGACGTAAAAGGAGAAATACTGGGCAATACCGGTGCGAAGGCTGTCTTTGGTGGGTTTACAAGGCTTTATGCTGAGCTATCCTCAGCGCTCGGCATAAGAAATGTAGAGCACCTGATGGTCCTTCCTGTCGGGTACCTCATATTAAAGATGGGAAGTGAGGAGGAAAAAATAGTAAAGGTTATAGACTTCAACAAATTGCTTATAAGTAGATACAGGCAATAGATTTGCGGTGGAGGAGATGGGTAAAAGTTTAAGGCAACAAAGGGCAGGAAAGGGAGGCTCCCAGTTCAGAAGCCCAGGTCACCTGCACGTTTCCCCAGCGAAGTACCCCCCTTTGCAAGGGGGCACGGAGAAGGGTGTAATAGTGGAGCTTTTGCACGACCCTGGGAGATACGTTCCCCTGGCACACATAAAGACTGAGGGCGGAACTGAGTTCTACGTTCCGGCAGCGGAAGGAAGCTACGTCGGGCAGGAAGTAGAGATAGGGCCTGAGGCAAACCCCAGCTTCGGTAACATCTTACCGCTATATAGCATACCTGAGGGTACCTCTGTCTTCAACGTTGAGCTAAGGCCGGGGGACGGGGGAAAACTGGCAAGGCAGGCCGGAAGCTATGCCCTTGTGTTGGGCAGGAGCGGAGAATACACGAGGATAAGGCTCCCCAGCAAGGTTGAAAAGTTCGTTAAAAGCTCTTGCAGGGCTACTGTAGGCGTGCCCGCTGGGGCCGGGAGAATAGAGAAACCCCTGCTTAAGGCCGGGAACAGCTACTATAAGTCAAAGGCTAAGGCAACGAAGTTTCCAACTGTTAGGGGCGTTGCAATGAACGTCGTGTCTCATCCGTTTGGTGGGGGCTCGCACCAGCATGAAGGTAAGCCAACTACTACGTCTAGGAATGCACCACCTGGAAGGAAGGTAGGGCACATAGCAGCTAGGAGGACTGGGAGGAGGAAGAAGTAGCCTGCTATTTAAAAGTTGGGCTTTAATCCAACCGCTGCTACATAGCTACCGCTCTCATAGCCGCCCTTCGGTTTTTCTATGCTGTTGTTAGAGTATTTTGGATGCATCGTAAGCGTTTGGTAAAAGCTTATGTTTCTAAAACCAGCTTCTATCATTAACTCCATTACCTCTTCCGTAGTCTTCCACTTAGATTCCTTCAAAAACTCTATGGGATAAGGCCTTTCCGGGGCTATCTCCTTTAAGGAACCGTTCTGATTATCCGCTACTTTTGAAACTTTTGAAATAATCGTAGCGGATAACCTTCCAACCTCCCACCTTCATCGGCTGGCTTTCGGGGGGAACGGAAACTCCCCACATCTTCATGGCTCTAAGTGAAATATTCCAGCTCCCAACGACATCCCTATCAGCCTCAAAACCACAGTTTGGGCACTTTAAGACCCTATGCCCATTCGGGCTTAGTTTCCTCCCACATATCGGGCATAGGGACGACGTATGAGCGGGATTAACTAAAAGGACATTAACACCCTTTAATTTAGCCTTATACTTAATGATGGACTGAAGCCTCCTAAAGCTCCACCTGTGAAGCCTACCGTTCATCTTTGCAGAATACCTTATTGAGTTCCTAATCTTAGTTAAATCCTCAAGGGCTATCCCACCGTATTTTTCGGCTAATTCAACAACCTTGTTAGTCATCTTGTGATGCAAATCGTTCAGCCTTTTTTTCTCCCTCTCGCCATACTTCTCCAAAAGCCCTTTTCTCTTCTTTCCAGTCCTCAACTTCTTCTGAATCCTCCGCCTCTTCACGTAATAACCAGTCCTAATCTCCTTTTCGTGAGTTATTATTTGGACGAATTCGCCATCTGGAAGGGCTAAGGTTACGTTGTTCTCGTTCAAATCAATACCAACAAAGGCTTTAGGCTCTCCAACTTCAACCTCTCTGGAAAAGACTACGTTAATGAATACTCCTTTTGGTGTTTTAACCAACCATGCCTGTCCAGCCTTCCAATCCTTAAACTTCTCGTGGTACTTTGAAGGATAGAACTCTAGCACGAGCCTACCCTTTGGAGCGGAGATTTCTATTACTCTATTTTCAAGGTCGAGTTTGAACAAGTGGTCATCCAGCATAATAACTTCTTTTTTGAATACTGGCTTCCCATTAGCTTTTCCCTTCTTTTTTCGCTTCCTGTAACTCTTGTAAATTGTAGTAGCTATCTGGCAGGCTGTGTAAAGATAATGGCTTGGCAATTCAGAATATTCCTTGCGTAAGCCATTGTAAGTCTCCTTTTTAAGCCTGTAAAGACTCGTAACCTTGTTCTCATAAGCGTAAGAGATTAGAAAGTTCACAATCTCACGATAAGCCGAGAAGAGGTCGTCTAACCCATTAGGTATTTCCTTGAGTTTGAATTTTGCCGTGAGCTTAATCGTCTCGAAGGGCATTCTTTACCGCCTCGATGAGGCGTTTTTTCTTGTGAGAACGCATTCCGTAAAGCTTTCCAGCGAAGGAAGTAACAATGGCTAATAAATCCTCCACGAGCTCCTTCTCTGGAATCTTCTCCTCATCATCGAGGATAACTTCAATTTCAACGCCGTGAGAGTTGAAGTATTGCTCAAGGTATTTGAATCCAAAGCGGGTGAGCCTGTCCCTATAGGTTATTATCGCTTTGGTTATCTCTCCACTCTCCACGAGTTTAAAGAGCTGTTTCAAGCTTTTTCTGTTTTCATCCAAGCCGGAAGATATGTCCGTGAGGATTTTCACCACTTGGTAGCCTTTGGTGGAGCAGTAGTTTTTGAGGTATTCTACTTGTCTCTCAAGGTCTTCTTTCTGGTCTCTACTTGAGACTCTAGCGTAGATGGCGACCTTGTCGGGGAGTTTACCTTCGAGGAGCCTCAGGACTTCACTTTCTGGAATTCTAAACTCTTTCCCAATTTGGTATGCCTTTATTTTCCCCGCTTTAATCCAACGCCGTATTGTCATCGTTGAAACTCCAAGCCTCTTCGCAACTTCACCGGTCCTATAAAGCCTTGTCATCACTTCCACAATTATGATTATGTGTGGAAAGTATTTAAATATTTCGTTTGTTACTATCTATGAAACAGCCCCTTGCCTCAGCTACCTTCCTCATCGCTTCAGATGGCTCAACGCAATACTTCACCTCAACGCCATATTGCTTTAGGAGTATATGCTCAAAGAGGCCTGTACCGCAACCGACGCTTAGGGCCTTGCCGGGTAAGCCTATGGCTTTCTTTATTAGCAAGACCTCTGAAATAAGGAGGTTTTTATTCCCTAGGAACCATTCATCGTACTTATTTGCGAATGAATTAAAAGCCCCCATTTCCATTCCCCTTACTACTATGAATAGTAATAAAAGGTATAAAGCTTTTCTTTACACCAAAGAGCATTTAAACCAAATAAAACTGCCTTAAAACATCAAGTAACAAAAAAACTCTAAGGCGTGCTGACTCGCAATAAAATAGCCGTAATGAAACAATTAAACAGCTTATAAATAATATAAATGGTATGTCCATTAGGGGCTGGGCCTAATGATTCCCAAGGCTTTAGTAGATACAAGGCTATGAATGCTTATAAGCCTCTATCAAAGCTGAATTCCTAGCCTGAATCCTTATCCATTTTTGCCCTGGCGCTCTCCTTAGCGATATCCTCTGGTAAGGGCTTTGTAGCTGGTGGTAGCTTTTCCTTTGGCACTCCCTTCACTACTTCTTCATATCCATAGTATATGCTTAGGCTCGTTGTTATTATATAGAATAGCCAAGTCAATGCGTAGAGCAACCACGCATAGTAGACTAACCAGCGATCATTTGGATGATGCAGGTAAAGGTGGATTGTTGAAATGGTGTATGCTGCTAGCGGAAAGACAAACGCCCACCAGCTCTCAGCAAACTCTATCTCCCTCCTAATCATGTAGCCAACAGTAATAATGATGACTAGCGCGAACAGCAAGCCCGCGGCGCCCCAAAACGTATAATAGAAGAAGTCAAAGATGGCGATTAGCATCTTGGTGGCTAGTAGGCTTACCGGGCTCCTTGCAGCCTCCCTAAAGAGTTCTGAGTATACCGTTCCCCGCCTATGGCTCTGCGTTTAAGGAGCCTTAGTGAAGCTTGGCACCTTTCCGCAGCAACCATAGCTTATTTGTATATTTTACAAGTCTTTCCCTCAATTATTAATTGGC
>Ga0256829_1002053_pt1 | contig 15492 bp, 11 predicted proteins | sample 131447metaG_FD_185979 | JGI IMG/M metagenome (GOLD analysis project Ga0256829, IMG submission 185979) | Hydrothermal vent microbial communities from Lau Basin, Pacific Ocean - 131-447 | ecosystem: Environmental > Aquatic > Marine > Hydrothermal vents | place: Pacific Ocean: Lau Basin | collected...
TTCTATGGACTTTTTTATACACCTTATACCATTTTTATTTTTTAATCAATTAGCACTTATGGTTGCAACATGGGGTATCAATTCCAATAGAGGGGGACAGTTTTTTATAGCCATTTTCCCTATTGTAATTAAAGCTTTTTGGGATGTTGCAAGAGGTAAGCCTATACGCTTTGTGGTTACGGCAAAAACGGCAAAAACAGGTAATTTTTTGCCATTAGTACGAATACAATTAAGTTTTATTGTGCTGTATATGGTAGCCATTATATATGCAACTGTATTGCATATTGTTGGAGAAAGAGTATATTGGACGGGTTATAGTGTAAATCTTATGTGGTCACTATTTAACATGTTGTCATTGTGGGCAATTGTACGAGCAGCATTATATAAATTTGAAGTGTAATTATGAGTAAAAATAAAAATTTGAAACGAGCGAAACACCACATGGTGTTTCTTGTGGCATTAATATTTGGGAGCATTCTTATATATTTTCTAAATGCCCTTGACTTAAGAAAAAAAGGAGTTGGTGTGGTTACATTAGAGCGTATTATGGCACCAGAATTAAATTCCAGAAGACAAACATTGAGTCAAGGAGATATTGAGATGGCAAAAACTGCATGGCAGTATTTTGTTAATAATTATCATGAAAATACTGGTCTTGTGAACTCTGTAGATAATTATCCGTCTTCAACACTTTGGGATACAGGTAATTATCTTATGGCACTAATTAGTGCATATCGTATAGAAATTATATCTAAAGAGGTGTATGATAAACGGCTTAATGCATTACTCTCTTCACTGCAAAAGATAGAACTATACAATGGACAACTTCCAAATAAAGTTTATAATGCAGAGTCTCTTAGAATGACAGATTATCAAAATAATATTATTGGTAAAGGTATAGGGTGGTCTGCTATTGATATTGGACGTATTTTAATTCCACTATCTTATATACATTTTAATCAACCTCAATACACTGATAAAATAAAAAATATATTAGGGCGTTGGGACATAGACGTAATGACTAGAGAGGGATCACTCTATGGAGCAGTTGTCAAGAAAGGAAAAGAGTCTCTTTTGCAAGAGGGTCGTTTAGGGTACGAACAGTATACCTCTAAGATGTTTGCTACATTTGGTGTAGATATTACAAATGCACTTCGTTACGATAAGTATTTGGAGTTTACAAAAATATATGATGTCAGAATTCCTTTCGATAAACGTGATAAAGAGCATTCAAATGCAAATAACTATGTACTAATGGAGCCTTATATGCTCGATGGTCTTGAATTTGGTTGGGATTATTTTTCAAAAGAGTTTGGCTATAGACTATATATGGTACAAAAAAAACGTTACGAAAAAACAGGTATACTTACAGCAGTTACGGAAGATCATTTGGACAAGGCACCATATTTTATATATAATTGTATATATGTCAATAAGAAAAAATGGGTAGCCATTGATGAGTCAGGGAAAATACATAATGATGCAAAGATTCTTAGTACAAAGGCATCTTTTGCTATGAATGCACTGTATCATTCAGAGTATACTGCAAAACTCATTGGAAAGATACAGTCGCTACGGAGTAATCGTGGTTGGTATGCAGGTATATATGAAAAAAGCGGTAAAATAAATAGTGCTTTAACTTGTAATACTAACGCTATTGTGCTAGAGTCTATACTGTATAAAAAAGAAGGTCCATTGTTAAAAGTAATCGGAAGCAAGAAAAAAGGATAATATATGAATAAAGTTCCCGCCATGAAGCTTATGTTTCCCTTTGCAGATAAATGGCATTATTCGTCTGATATTCATAAGCGAGATCTTCGCATAGATTTTATACGTGGATTTGTAATGTTGTTTTTGATTGTTGTTCATATCGATATGATTTCATTTTATGATTATCTTGCGTGGGAACGTATTGGAGCAGTGACTGGAGCAGAAGGCTTCGTGATAATTTCTGGGCTTATCTTAGGATTTTTGTCTAGGTTACGTATAAATCATGATGGTTTTATGAGTATGGCAGGAAAGCAGTTTAATCGTTCTTTTCTGCTATATAAAACAAGTATAGTAGTGATCTTGTCTATTATAATAATAGATCTTATACCATTTATAGATGCTAGTGTGACTATGAACTTTACTATGTATGGTGAACATGGTGTTAAGATTTACAGTCTATACCCTAACTGGGACTCTTTCTTGCACAACTACAATAGGGTTATTGCCAAATTTTTGATATTACGTTATGGTCCTCATCAATTTCAGATATTGGGACTATATGTATTTTTATTGATGCTCTCACCATTTATATTGTGGTTCATAAGCAGGGGTAAAATTGGTATTGTACTTACACTAAGTTGGATTGCTTATTTTGTAAATAATGGATTTAATTTGCGTATTACAGGAGCTCAATTTGAGTATGCTTTTCCTCTTATGGTATGGCAACTTCTTTTTGTGCATGGTCTAGTGATAGGTTATTATAGAAATGAAATATGGAATTTTTTCCATTCCAGGAAAGGTGCATGGGTATTTGCTTTAATTTTGCTTCTTTTTGTAGTATTTTTATTTTTCACGTACAATAGCCCCATAAAAGAAATACCAGCATATTTAAGACTGAACGTAATAAGTCCAGAGACTTTTAGATTTATTCATGATAAATTTTTTACTAAAAATACTTTGGGCATAGGTCGTCTTGTGAATGATTTTGTAGTTCTTTTTGTCTCTTACGCCATGCTCTCTTATTTTTGGAAACCTATCTATAAATTTTTTGGATGGTTTTTTGTCCCAATTGGTCAAGCTTCACTTTATGTATTTATTTTACATGTTTACATATGCATTTTGATTGCAAATATAACATTTTTCCATCAGGGAAATATTTATATAAATACATTAGGACATACGCTTGTATTGGCTATTTTGTGGCTAATGGTACGATATAAAGTAGCTTATAAGTGGATACCTAGATAATGATAAAAAAATATTAATTTTTTTATGGTATACTGAATTTCTATGAAAAAAGACAAAGAAACAAAAAATTATTCTAAATATTTGATTATTTTAGCTATTTTATTATCATTATTATTGTTACTTTTGATACTTGTAAAAGTATGGCAACCAAATATATATACTTTTCGAGATGTTCGCGACGTTAAAGATACAAACATTACAGCAGAACAGAATTTATCTATTTTAAAATGTAAAACTACAAAAGTAATTGATGTTTGTAAAATACACTGTATGCCTACTGGGGAAGATTTGATGATGGCACGTATCGCTTGGAAGTATATTGAAACCAATTTCAATAAAAAAACAGGTCTTTTTAACGCAGCATACAAATATCCTTCTGCTGCGACATGGGACTGGGCAAATGCTATGTATGCCCTTCTTGCTGCTAAAAAGTTCAATATTATTTCTGCTAAAAAATATGAGAATATGATGAATAAATTTCTCACGGCCATGCAGAAACTTCCACTGTTTAACAATGAATTACCAAACAAAGCATACAATACCAATAGTGCAAAAATGGTTGATTATGGTAATAAAGAAAAAGAAGATGGTATTGGGTGGTCTGCTGCTGATTTAGCACGGTTTTTGTCCTCGTTAAACCTTGTAGAGCAATGTGAGCCAACACTTGCTCCTGAAGTAGAAAAATTATTGCTTAGATTTAATTATTGTCGTACATTTAGTATAGAGGGCGATTTATATGGAGGAATATTTACAAAAGGAAAATTACGCATTGTTCACGAGGCTCTTACTGGATATGAAGAATACCTAGCTCGTGGCTATAATTTGTGGAAATTTACAGGAAAGGAAGCTAGAAGATATAAATTTGTAAAAGAGGTAGATGTCTATGGTATTAAAATACCAACAGACACAAGAAAATTTTATAGTAATTTTATCGAGAGTGAACCTTTTTGGTATTTGGGTTTTGAGTATGGTATAGATGATAACGAATCTGGAAGATATATTCACAATATATACAAGGTACAAGAAGAGCGTTACAAACGTACAGGACAACTTACTGCTGTAACTGAAGATAATATTGACCGAGACCCATACTTTTTGTTTAATACAATCTATACTGATGATGAACCGTGGAAAACCATCAATCAGGAGGGTGAGGATTATAACGAATTTAGAACGGTCAGTACTAAGGCTGCTATAGGTATGCACTTTTTATTTGACACTCCATATTCTAAAAAAGTATTTAATTACGTTAAGCATAATTATGACCCAAAAAAAGGATTTTATGCAGGAAAGTATGAAAAAATGCCTGGTGCCAATAAGGTTTTGACTCTTAATACAAATTCTATTATTTTAGAGGCAATGCTTGCTAAGTCTATGGGTAGACCTCTTCAGTCTCTTAGGGAATTAGACAATAGAGGTATATATGATTATTATCGTAACCATATAAACAACTTTAGATGCCTTCCTAGTAAAAAAGATATGTTGGTTTTAGAGCCATATAATCCAAACATTCCAAATAGTCTAAGTAGTTATAAAATTCAAAATTCAATTACACCTATTCAAGAGAAGGGTAAAAATGAGATACATTAGTCGAATTACACTATTTTTGTTTTTCTACACCTTGAGTATCTATGCTAGTCCTGTATCTCAAGATATTAAAAAAAATAAAACTGACTGTAGCGAACAGTATAATGAAAAAGTTTCAGTTGTTAAAAAACTTTCCGATGAAGACATTAAAGACGCAGAGATTGCGTGGAGTTATTTTGAGAGTCGTTATAACACAGAGACAGGTTTTGTAGATGGTTCTATTGGATATAAAGTTGTTGGTGCAGAACATATTGGTCATACTATTATGGCTACAATAGCCGCTAAAAAATTAGGACTTGTTTCATTTGCAAAATTCAATGATCGCATAGGAAAATTAATAGATACTCTAGGTAGAATGGAGCTATACCATAAAGAATTACCAAATCTTTACTATAATGCAAAGACAGCAAAGATGGTTACTTCCGCAGATGTAGTAAGCTATACAGGTAATGGCTGGAGTCTGTATTCTATCGCACACTTATTAACTGGGTTGTACTATTTGCAGCGTGATTATCCTATGTATAGAGAAAGAGTTTTTACTTATGTTGCTTCGTGGGACTTAAAGCGTGCAGTGCTTAAATACAGTATGCGTGATCGTTTTTTTAACGGTAAGGATAACGGATGGTTTCTGGATATTAAAGACCCAGCAAAAGAGTACTATATTTACAGTGCACTTAGACTTTTTAATGTAAATGCTTATAGTCACTATCTAGATAGCCGTAATTTAGAGTATAAAGCGATATATAAACATGAAGTTCCTATGGGTCATAAATACCAAATTGCTAATGGCGAGACCTATCTTTGGAGTATGATGGAGCATCCCTACTACTTAAAATATAAGCACTATTCATCAAACATATATTTAGCCCTTAAAGATCGTTATGAAACTACAGGAAAGTTAGCCACCTCTTCCGAAGAGCCTATGAATCATGCTCCATACTGGGTAGCGAATAATATTTATAGCAATGGTAAGTTGTGGAGCAATATAGATCATTCAAAAAAACATGTAAAAAAAGGAAATGTACTTAGCACTAAAGCAGCTTTTGTATATGATGCACTTTATGGATACGTAGATGATTATGCCAAAATACTTAAAAAAGAGGTTTTGCCTTTATATAGAGATGGCTATGGTTGGTATGGCGGAAAATATACAAAATCAAACAAAACAAACACATCGTTAAATATCATCACTAATGCAGCTGTATTAGAGTCTATTTGGTATAAAAAAACAGGTAATTTTTATTATATAAAAAATGCAAAACTATTCGATAGGATCGCTAGGCATAATATATATGTAAAAAATGCTTTCTATATAGAAAGTAAAATCTTTAAATCACGTTACCATGCTCAAAAATTGATGAAGTCAATAAAAGATGACAATCAAGTCGTTAGGGTTGTCCATAAAGATATTGACTATGTTGTTAGAATAGGTGCTTTCAGAGAGAAGAAGAGTGCAAAAGATTATCTTGATAGCATGAAAGTACATATGCCAAATGCCAATATTGCACAAGGAGAGGTAAACTCTGATAACTTTATGTTGGCAAATCGTTTTTATAACTATAATTATAGATACCCATATAAAAATATGATTATTTCTCAAGAAAATAAACCCTATAGGCTTTTTTTGGAACAGTATAAAGCAAAAAAACAAGCTGAAGCAAAAAAACAAGCTGAAGCAAAAAAAAAATAGCTGATTTACTTGCCAAATCCATATTGGCAAAACTACAAAAAAAGAAAAAAATACTTGATGATTTAAATCGTGCTATTCGCACTCAAAAACAGACTATCTTTCTGAAGAAAATATTGAGAAACTCTGAAAATAAATATATTTTTAAGGCAAAGCAAATATTGCTACTAGAACAAAAGAAAGTATTGGAAAAGCAGAAACAACAAGTTCTAGATAGACGTAAACTTGATACATTATCTTATTCAGGAGAAGAGTATTTAGGTCCTGATGCATCATTATTTATTGACAAAATGCAAGAAGAGAGATATGATGAGATAGATAAGTTAAAAAAAAGCAACACCATAAAAAGTGAGACAGAACAAAACCCAAACATACATTTTGAAGATAGGTTTAATGGATTTATATCTAAAATAAAAAAAACTTGGAAAGACTATTTGGTAGTCAAGGAATTTTCAAAATGGTTTAGTTTTGCCTTGAGTTACAATACTTCTGCTAGAAACTTTTCTAGACCAAATTCAAGTAGAGAATCTTTAAATTTTGATGTATCGCTAAATCCAATAAAATATTTTTTCTTAAGTGCTACATTTATGCAAGATATTAATAAATATAAGAATAAATACTATCAACCAGATTTCTCTTACTCTTCTTTGGGTTATTTTGACTGGCATCCAAATACTTGGGGTTTTTCCTACTCGAATTATGCTAACAATAAATTTAATCCAAAAAATAGCTCTAAACAGAGGTTTAATTTTGATAAGGGCACATGGGAAGTGAATTATAAAGCAAAAATAAATAATGTAAATATTAAGGGAGCATTGAAATATATTCCGTCTCCTAGTGATTTAAAATTTGATATTATGTTTAATAAAAAAGTTTTTGACAAAATCTCTGTTACTAGTACCTGGAGTCACTATTTTAATTATGCTCAAGAGAGAGTTACGTTATCTGCAAAGAGTTTTTTGTATAAAAAGTTCTTTGCAGAGGGGTCTGTTTACCTATATAGTGATTTAAGTAAGCAGACATCAAATGAGCCAGATTATGCCTATACCTTTGGGTGGCGTGATACTCGTATATTTTATCCTACTATTACATATTCTAACTATTATACTCCAACTAGATGGTGGTGGAGAAATAAAAAAGGACCATCTTTTTTAGATGGAAGGCTTTCTGTGTATATCAAAGTTAGATTTTAGGCACTAGCTGTTTTTCTTTATCCTAACTCTTTTTGGGTCAAAAAGTGCTATGGCCTCTTTTATCATAGGTTCTTCAAGCAGTGTCGAAGGGTCTTTCTCTTTTGCAGCTTCTGTGTCTCCAGCTTCTGGCGATACACAGGAGCTTTTCATCTCTGCCTCTTCCGTTTCTTTACTAGTTTTGGTTTGCTCTTTGTTGTCTGTTGAGACTTTTTTAGCCACATTGATAATCTTTGTCTCAAATCCAAAATTATCTTTAACAAACATATTGATAAGACCCCAGTGTTTTATGAGCATCTTCTTGTCATCACCATCTGCCTCAGAGACCCATGTTAGTTTATTATCTTCAAAGCTTTTAAAAGAAATATTGTTTTCAAAGCAACTACCCAAATCATAATCTCTATCGTAAATTTTTTTGATAAATAAATCAAATGTTTCTTGATGTGGATTTACTGTTGGCTTTTGGTCGGTAGTTACGGCATTTTCTTTACTACTTGTATCTTTTGGCAGATTTGGTACTGAAATAGGTTCAGGGATTGCCTTATTTTGAGTGGCACTAGCCACTTCAGCACCCTTTAATTCGTTTTCAAGACCTCGTATCATACTGTCTATATCTTTTATCTGTAAAGACTCCATCATTTTAAAAAGTGCCAGTGAAAGTACAAACTCTCCATCGCTTCCTAAAGCAAGTAGTGATTTAGATTCAGCTATGACTCTAAAAAACCGTTCTATAATCATAGGCTCTAATTTTCCACTATTTGACAGAAGTAAATCTTTTAAATACAAAGTTAATTCATCTAAAATCATCTCTGCTTCATACTCTTGTGCCATTTTTATGAAGCCTAAGAGTTTATTAGTATCTTTTGCCATAATATCATTTATCAAAGTTTCTAAATGATTAGGCTCTATAATGCCTAGCATTCCTGTTACAGTAGCTACGTCTACAAAATTTTTAGAATAGACTATAGCTTGGTCTGTAAGAGTTAGGGAGTCCCTTAGGCTTCCTGCCCCAGAACGTGCTATTATGTCTAATGCTTCTAGCTCATACCCTACCTTTTCAAGGTCTAGTATATGCTCTAAATGTTTCAATATAAGATTTTGAGGTATTTTTTTAAACCTAAAGTGTTGTGTTCTTGAAAGAATAGTAGCAGGTAATTTTAAAGGGTCAGTAGTTGCCAAAATGAACTTTACAAAATCTGGCGGTTCTTCTAGTGTTTTTAGTAGTGCATTAAAAGCCTGATTTGTAAGCATGTGTACTTCATCAATAATAAATATTTTGTAGCGTGCTGAACTAGGTTTATATTTGGTATGTTCTATGAGGTCTTTAATATCGTCAATACCACGATTAGAAGCTGCGTCCATCTCTATTATGTCCATATGAGAATTGTCAGAAGCCATTTTGCAATGACTGCATTCACCACAAGGACGAGAAGTTTCACCCTGTTCGCATAGTAGTGCTTTAGCAAATATACGTGCAGTAGAGGTCTTACCAGAACCTCTAAGTCCAGAAAAAAGGTAAGCATGAGAAAGTCTGTTTCCATCAAGTGCAAGAGAAAGTGTTTGAGAGACTGCCTCTTGTCCTATAAGGTCATCAAAGGTGGCTGGTCTGTATTTTCTTGCTAAGGCTAACGACACATAATCTCCTTTAAATAAGAGTGATATTGTAGTGAATTTTTACTTCAACATCTCATACTCTTCTTTGGCACGTTCCACTCCTGCTTCCATAGCTTGTTTATAGAGTTTTAGAGCATATTTTTTATTTTTTTTGGCATTAATCCCATTTTTGTAAAATAGTGCTAAATCACATATGGCTTCAGCATTTCCATTTTGTGCAGAATTTAACAAAAGTCCAAAAGAAGCCGCAGTATTGGTAGCAAATAGTTTTCCTTTAAAAAGTTCTCTTCCTAAGACGTGACAAGCGTTGTCATTTCGTGTGGCACAAGATACTAGCATTAGTTGAGCAGACTCTTCATATTTACCATTTTCAATAAGCTTAAAACAGTAGCCTAATACCTCTTGCATCATATCTGAACTAAAGCCTTGGGTGCGGATAATTTTTAGCCATGCTTTAACACTAGGATAATCATTTTCACTCTCATATAAAGGAGGGTAGGAGTCTTGCATTTCTACAAAAGTTTGTATTATGTCAGGATTGGCTGGCGTAAAATTTTTATTCATTTTGAGAATTTTAGCAGAGTTTTGCTTATGTATAAACTTATTATAGTTATAAGTTAAAACGCTTTTTTATTCTGGTAGAAATATCAAAACTAAATCACCCTAAAAAAGAACTTTAACCCCATCTTAGATATAATCATTTTCAATTAAATAATCATAACATAAGAGAGAAAACATGAGTTATACTCCAAGTGAAATAGAAGCAAAATGGCAAAAAATTTGGGAAGAAGAAAAAGCTTTTGAACCAGATGATGCACTAGACAGAAAGAAAAAATATATACTCTCCATGTTTCCTTTTCCTAGTGGCAGACTACACATGGGACATGTTAGAAACTATGCTATTGGCGATGCGTTTGCACGATATTATCGTAAGCAAGACTTTAATGTGCTTCACCCTATTGGTTGGGACGCTTTTGGTATGCCTGCTGAAAATGCTGCTATTAAACATGGCAGACACCCTAAAGATTGGACATACTCAAACATAGAGTATATGAGAAAAGAATTAACCACTTTAGGACTTAGCTTCTCTAAAACTCGTGAGTTTGCCACTTGTGATGAGCTTTATACAAAGTGGGAACAAGAATTTATCATCAATATGTTTGAAGAGGGATTGCTCTATCGTGAATCTACGACTGTAAACTGGTGTGAAGATTGTCATACGGTATTAGCCAATGAGCAGGTAGAAGATGGGTGTTGTTGGCGTTGTGACAATGAAGTGGAACTTAAAGAGATGCCTGGATATTATCTTGACATCATTAAATATGCGGATGATTTGCTTAGTGATTTAAAACAGCTTGAGGGAAAATGGCCAAATCAAGTACTTACCATGCAAGAAAACTGGATAGGAAAATCACAAGGGCTTGAATTTGAGTTTGAACTTAGTCCAGAGAGTAAAGTAAAGTTAGGTGGTAGCTTTGAAAAATTTACTGTATTTACTACGCGTCCAGACACCATTTTTGGAGTGACCTACTCTGCTCTTGCTGCAGAACACCCCATAACCAAATATCTACTTGATAACAATTTACTAGATAGCAAAGTGGCAGAAAAGATAGTTAAAATCACCAATATGACAGAGATAGAGCGTGCAAAGGAGGGTAAGGAGGGTTATGATTTAGGACTTAGTGTTATCCACCCTCTTACAGGCAAAGAGATACCTGTATGGACTGCCAATTTTGTACTAGCATCTTATGGTGGTGGTGCAGTTATGGCAGTACCTGCTCACGATGAGAGAGATTTTGAGTTTGCTACAAAATATAACTTACCCATCAAGCGTGTTATATCTGGTGATGGTGAGTTGCCTTATGCAAAAGATGGTAACTTGGAAAATTCAGAGTCTTTTACAGGTATGAAAAATAGTGATGCAAAAGCACAAATTATCTCACTCTTTGAAGAAAATACTTTAGGCAAGGGTACAACTAATTACAAGCTAAGAAATTGGGGTATTTCACGTCAACGTTATTGGGGTGCTCCTATACCGTTTGTGCATTGTGAAGAGTGTGGGCTAGTTGCAGAAAAAATAGAGAACTTACCAATTGCACTTCCTGAAGATGTAGAGATAACAGGCGAGGGAAACCCACTTGAAAATCACCCAACATGGAAAAACTGTACTTGTCCTAAGTGTGGTAAAGAGGCTCGCCGCGAGACAGATACTCTTGATACGTTTGTGCAGTCAAGCTGGTATCAGTTTCGCTACGCAACTAACCCTAAAAAATGGAATGAAATAGGCATAGACAAAGAAGAGGCAAACTATTGGTTAGGGGTAGACCAGTATATTGGAGGTATAGAACATGCTATACTTCATCTACTGTATGCACGCTTTTTTACTAAAGTGCTTAGAGACCTTGGTTATCATGATATAGATGAGCCTTTTGAAAATCTACTAACACAAGGCATGGTGCTTATGGACGGTGCTAAGATGTCTAAATCTAAAGGCAATACCGTTGACCCTGATGCATTAGTGGAAAAATATGGTGCAGATACTGCCCGTCTTTTTACCCTTTTTGCTGCACCTCCTGCTAAAGAGTTGGAGTGGAATGACTCCGCAGTTGAGGGTGCATTTAGGTTTATTAAAAAACTTTATGATAGAAAAGCAAAAGTTACAGGAAAAGTACTGCCAAATATAGACCAAAGTTTGCTTAGCAAAGAGTCTAAGACCGCTCGCGTAAAAGTCTATGAAGCTTTGCAGAAATCTACAGATGTTTATGAAAAAACATTTGCTTTTAACACGCTCATAGCATCATGTATGGAAGCACTAAACGCACTAGACAAGCAAAGCAATGCGGAAGTATGGACAGAGGGAATGTATATTATGCTAAATCTCTTAGAGCCTATAATTCCGCATGTAACCACAGAACTCTCTAGTATGTTGTTTGAAAGAGCAAATTTAGGTGCTAAACTAGAGGTAAAAGAAGAAGTTTTTGTGCAAGATAGCATCTCTTACATGGTGATGATAGGCGGTAAAAAACGTACCGAAATAGAGATGAGTCCAACTGCAAGCCATGATGAAATTTTAATTTCTGCTAAAGAAGCAGGAGTAAAATGGTTAGAGGGTATGACAATAGTAAAAGAGATAGTCGTGCCAAATAAATTAGTCAATCTTGCCGTTAAGCCAATATAAGTAAGTTTCTAATGACAAATAAAATTTTATTTATACTTATGGCATTATTGTTAATATCTTGTGGGTACAAACCATCTTCTTTATACATAGGCAAAATTTTTACAAAAACGGTTTATGTTGAGGTCAAAGTAGATGCCATAGAGCCAGAGAATGCTCCTTTTATAAAAGATGAAATGAACCGCCTTATTTACAATAGATTTAAGGGTCAGATTACATCTAAAGATTTAGCAAATAGTAGGATTTATGTAAATTACACAGGTACAAGCTACACACCTCTTGCTTATGAAGATGGATATGTTACACGTTATCGTGCAGATATAAATGTAAACTTTAAGATGGAGACAAAAGAGGGTGTTGTAAATAAAAGCATTCAAAGCAGGGTTGAGTCAGATATACAAGCTTCATCATTAACCTCTTCAACTCTTAGAACAGAAGCTATACGAGTAGGTCTTGAAAAGGCACTAGACGAATTTATAGGATATGTAAGTGCTAGAGGTATTCAAGCAAAATAGATATGAAATATGATATTTTCCTAAACACAAAACCTCTCTACTATAAAGAGATAGACCATGAGCGTGTGTATAATGCTTATGAGATATTAAAACCATACATAAAACAGGTTAAAAACATTCATATCGTAGGCACAAATGGCAAAGGCTCAACTGGGCGTATTTTAGCTCATTTAGCTTCTGCTTCTTTGTCTGCGGGACATTACTCCTCACCTCATATTGTTAAATTCAACGAACGTTTTTGGTTTAATGGCAAAGATGTATCTGATGAAGATTTAGAAAAGGCTCATCAAAAGTTATTTAACATTTTAGGAGAGAAAATAAGCAAAGAGTTGTCATATTTTGAATATAGCACACTTCTAGCCTTTGTACTTTTTGAAAACTGCGATTTAATGGTACTTGAAGCTGGATTAGGAGGTGAATTTGATGCGACAAACGTCTATGACAAAGCACTCTCTATCATCACCCCTATAGGCATAGACCATCAAGATTTTTTGGGTGAGAGTATAGAAGATATAGCCTCTACAAAGATAAGAAGTATCCAAAAACAGATGCTTTTAGCCCCACAAATTTATGATGAGGTGGAAGAGATTGCTAAGAGTATTTGTGAAGAAAAAAATGCAAAGTTATTTAAATGTAAAGACAAAAAGCTGTGTTGGGAAACACACCCTACATACCTTTTGGAGAATGCTAAAGTAGCGATGAGTGCTTTAGATATTTTAGGTATTACGTATGATGAAGCAGACTTAAAAAGCTTAAAACTCTTTGGACGTTTTTATGCCCTCACCCCAAACATTCGCATAGATGTAGGACACAACCCCTTAGCCTCACAAGCCATTTTTGAAGCCTTGGACGCACCTGTAGTGTTGATTTATAATTCCTTAGATGATAAAGACTATGAAGAAGTGTTGCGTATTTTAAAGCCCAAAATCAAACGTGTAGAGATACTAGCCATAGACTCGCAACGAGCCACAACAAAAGAAGAAATAGAAAAAGCTCTAAAAAAATTAGAAATATCTTACAGTCACTTTGAAGGAAAAATAGACAAAGAAGAAAACTATTTGGTCTTTGGGTCTTTTTATGTGGTGGAGGGGTTTTTGAAAAGCTTTGAAAGAATAGTTTTATAACTTTACACTATTTTGTTATAATCATACTACAAAGGATAATAAATGCAACTACATATAGATATAACAGATACAAACTCTAGTATGTTCTTGAAGCTCATGGAGACATTTAAAGTCGGTAATATTGTTAAGCATTATTCCATAGTATCAGATGAAAAAGAAAAAGAGACTATAGAGATATTAGAAGATATAGCATCTCTTGGTCAAACACTAAGAGATGCTCAAAAAGGTTTGGGTAGAAGAACAGCGAAATATGTATACAGTTTTTGAAAAACCAAAACCCGAAAGAACCCAAAATGTACCAATCTAATATCTACCAATACCTAGAAGAATTAAAAAACGATAAGTTGCTCCTTTGTAAGAATGATAAAGAGGCGATGGAGATAAAAACTGTTGCTGATTTTTTGGGCTTTGATGCCTTTGTTTTGCCTGATTTGCGTGTGGATTTTGGGGAGGATTTACGTCCTTATGATGAAGATGTGCAGGGCTTTTTGACGAAGCTTGGGGGTTATTATGCCTCTAAGGTGAAGAAGCTTTTGATTGTACCTTTGCGTACGATTTTTTTACCTTTTCCTAAGGTAGATTTGTTTGCTACGCAGACTTTGGAGTTTGGGGATAGTGTCAAATTATCGGAGCTTAAAGAGAAGCTTTACCATTGGGGCTATCATTTTAGTGACATCGCTTCGGTGCGTGGGGAGGTCTCTTTTCGTGGGGATATTATTGATATTTTTCCTATAGACGCACCTTTGCCTTATCGTATCTCTCTCTTTGATGAAGAGATTGAGAGTATTCAGCATTATGATGCTTCAACGCAAAAAAGGCAGAGTGAAGAGCTTGAAGCATTTTCTTTTTCTCCTGCTTTTTTGGCACTTTCCTCTACGCAATATGAAAACCTAAAATTACGCTGTGAGATGAGTCCTCATGAAACTTTTGTCAAAGATATTGATGCTTTGGGCTTGTGGCATTTAGACGAATTGGGAGAGAATGCTTTAGAAGTATTTGACGCTGTTTTGGCTTCGGATATAGCAGAAGAATTAGAAGAGATTTATGCCCTCTCTTCGCCTCTTTTGCCTAAGAGTGCTTTTGCCTTAGAAAAGATAAAAGAGGGGGATAAATACCGAGACCTTGAAGCCATTGACCCCAATAAAATTTTAGCATCTCATAAAGATAAAAATATCACCATTATTGCCAAAAATGAAAGCATTGTGCGAGGGTCAAGCTTAGAGAGTTTCGAAAACCTTTCTTTTGTCTATCAAGAGGGGATTTTAAATATTTTGGGTGAAAACAGACTGATTTTATCACTCAACAAAGCCCTCAAACCCAAACGCGTCAAAAAAGCCACGATGATACTAGACGAACTCAAAAAAGGCGATTATGTCGTACACGAAAACTACGGCGTAGGGGTCTTCAAAGCCATAGAAAAGCGTGAGATATTGGGGGCAGTGTCGGAGTTTGTGCTTATGCACTATCAAAATGAAGATGCCTTGCTTATTCCTGTGTCGTCTTTGGAAGTGATTGACCGTTATGTGGCAGAGGGTGGGTCTTTGCCGACACTTGATAAGCTAGGTAAGGCTTCGTTTAAAAAGCTCAAATCCAAGGTCAAAGAAAAGCTTTTTGCCATCGCGTCCAACATCATAAACCTTTC
>Ga0256829_1002054_pt1 | contig 15484 bp, 14 predicted proteins | sample 131447metaG_FD_185979 | JGI IMG/M metagenome (GOLD analysis project Ga0256829, IMG submission 185979) | Hydrothermal vent microbial communities from Lau Basin, Pacific Ocean - 131-447 | ecosystem: Environmental > Aquatic > Marine > Hydrothermal vents | place: Pacific Ocean: Lau Basin | collected...
TTATCCAGATCACCGGCAAGTTTTTTATGACCCGGGTCGAGAAACGGCCAGTCGAGATAGGTCTGATCCATATCAGTCTCCCTTGAAGGCCGGTTTCTGTTTGGCGACAAAGGCATCATAGGCCCGGCGGAAATCCCTGGTCTGCATACAGATAGACTGGGTCTGGGCCTCGGCCTCAATCGCCATGTCCAGCGACATGCTCCATTCCTGGGCCAGCATGGTTTTGGTCATCATCTGGCCAAAATTCGGACCATCGGCCAGCCTTTGAGCATATTTCAGCGCCTCGTCAAACAGGCAGTCGGCCTCGACAATTCTGGTGAAATAGCCCCAGCGTTCGCCCTCATCCGCGCTCATCGCCCGCCCGGTATAGAGTAGGTCGGCAGCGCGGCTCTGGCCAATAGCGCGTGGCAGCATCGCGCAGGCCCCCATATCACACCCCGCCAGCCCGACCCGGGTGAACAGAAAGGCGGTCTTGCAGTCGGGCGCGGCAAAGCGGATGTCGGAGGCGAGCGAAACCATGGCCCCGGCGCCGACGCAAATGCCCTCGGTCGCGGCGATAATCGGGACTTTGCAGTTGATCATGGCTTTCACCAGATCACCGGTCATGCGGGTGAAGTCGAGCAGGCCTTTCATATCCCTGTCAAGCAGCGGACCAATAATGTCATGGACGTCGCCGCCGGAACAGAAATTGCCGCCATTGCTGGCAAAGACCACCGCCTTGACATCCTCGGCATAGACCATATCGCGGAAGGTATCACGCAATTCGGCATAAGACTCGAAGGTCAGCGGATTTTTGCGCTCCGGCCTGTTGAGCCGGATGACGGCGACCTCCCCTTCCATATGCCATAGGAAATGCTTCGGTTTCAGATTTGCCAGTTTCATCGGGTTATTTTTCCTGTTTTCTATGCTGTCGTTTATGGAGAATCTCCCGCAGGTGATCCATCATGCCTATCATTGGTCCGAGGTCTTCTTCCCCCAGTTCCTGTAAAATATCGCCGATCCATTCCTTGTGGCGGCTGGCCATTTCCCTGAAATCATTGCGGCCCTTGCGGGTCAGGCCGACGCTGTAAATCCGCCGGTCAGTCGGCAAAATCCAGCGGTCCACCAGCCCCTCTTTCTGTAGCCGTTCGACAATGCCGGTAACATTGCCGTTGGACACCAGCAGCCTTTTGGAGAGTTCCCCCATGGTCAGTCCGCCCTGCTCCCGGTAGAGCGCTGACATCAGGTCAAAGCGCGGCAGCGTCACGCCGAATTCCGACCGGAACAGCGCCCTGATTTCCTTTTCAATCAGGGTTGAATTGGTGATCAGCCGCAGCCACAGGCCCAGTTTTCTGGTGCCGGGTTCATTATCGCCGGATTCATTGTCAACATCCTTGTTATCATCTGCCATATGGTATTTTTCCTGTTACATGACCTCCCCGCCAGCGACGGCGATGGCCTGACCCGTTATTGATACTGATTTGTCCCCGCACAGCCACAGCACGGTTGCGGCCACCTCGTCCGGCTGAATCAGACGCTTTTGAGGGTTATGAACAACCAGTTCCCGAATGGCCTCATCCTCTGTCCGACCGGTTTTGGCAACAATATTACTGATCGCATCCCGGGCAATGTCGGTATCGGTAAATCCGGGACATACCGCATTTACCGTGACACCCCTGGTCGCCATTTCCAGCGCCAGTGACCGGGTCAGCCCGAGCACGCCATGCTTGGCCGCACCATAGGCGGTGACGTAAGAATAGCCCTTGAGCGCCGCCGTACTGGCTATATTTATAATCCGGCCAGATTTTTTGTCTATCATTTCCTGCAATACCGCCTGAATACAGAGGTAAGGACCGATCAAATTGACATCAAGCATCTGTTGCAGATGCGCCCGGTCGGTTTTGATAAACGGCAGCGACCGGGCGGCCCCGGCATTATTGACCAGAATATCCACCGGGCCGTGTTGCTTGGTCGCGGCGGCAAAGGCCGTCGTCACCGAGTCTTCATCGGTAACATCGCACTGTATAGCCAGCCCGTCATTCAACTGTTGGGCCTTGTCCCGCAGGACATCCATATTGCGGCCCATGATGGTGACCTGCGCCCCGGCTTCATTCAGGCTGTCGGCGATGACGGCACCAATGCCCCGTCCACCGCCGGTGACAACCGCATGTTTCCCGACAAGATTCTGCCCGTCAGACATTGAGCGCCATTTCCGCCGCCCGCTTCAGATTGGTCTCAAGCTGGGTATAGGCCGTCATATATTGTTTGGGCACCGTCACCGCGTCCCCGTGATATTCCAGCTCGGCGGCACTGCGAATGGTCCAGTTCGGGTCCATCAGATGGGGCCGGGCCAGCATCACAAGATCGGCCCGTCCGGCGGCAAGGATACTGTTGACATGATCGGTTTCATAGATATTGCCGACCGCCATGGTCGCAACCCGGGCTTCATTACGAATCCGGTCCGACATCGGGGTCTGGAACATACGGCCAAAGACCGGGTTGACCTGATCGACCGGCAGGGTCTGCCCGGTCGAGACATCAATAATATCCGCCCCGGCATCGGCAAAGGCGCGGGCAATCAGCACGGCTTCCGCCGGGGTGACCCCCTTGTCGCCAATCCAGTCGGTAGAGGATATCCGGACCGACATCGGCCTGTCATCCGGCCAGACGGCGCGCATGGCCCGAAAGACCTCAAGCGGGAAACGCAGCCGGTTTTCAAGCGAACCACCATACTCGTCCGTGCGCCGGTTGCTGACCGGGGTGATAAAGGAGGACAGAAGATAGCCGTGACCCGCATGAAGCTCGATCATGTCAAAGCCCGCCTCAATCGCCCGCCGGGTCGCGGCAACAAAGTCATCCCGTACCCGGGTGAAATCATCGGCGGTCATTTCCCGTGGCAGCTGATTCGCCTTGTCCCATTTTATGGCGGACGGGGCGATTAATTCCCAGTTGCCTTCTTCCAGCGGCATGTCATAACCTTCCCAGCCGACCCGGGTCGAGCCTTTGCGGCCCGCATGGCCAAGCTGCAGGGCAAGCTTGCAATTGCTGTTGTCATGGGCGTAATCCACCACCCGCTTCCAGGCGGCGGTATGGGCGTCCGTATAAATTCCGGCACAGCCCGGGGTGATGCGCCCGTCGGCGGAGACGTCGGTCATTTCCGTATACATCAATCCCGCCCCGCCCATGGCACGCGCGCCGTAATGGACGAAATGGAAATCATTGATCAGGCCGTCTGTCGCCGAATACATCGACATGGGCGAGACCACGACCCGGTTCTGCAATGTCATACCACGTAATTTATAGGGCGTGAACATCGGCGGCACCGGCCTGGTAACAGCTTTGCCGGTGGCCTTTTCGGCGAAATATTTTTCGACATTTTCCAGCCATTCCCGGTCACGGAGCCGCAGGTTTTCATGGCTGACCCGTTGGGACCGGGTCAGCAGCGCATAGGCGAACTGGATCGGATCATACTCAAGATAACGATCGATTTCCTCAAACCAGCCCATGGAATTGCGGGCGGCGTTCTGCAATCTCAAGGCTTCAAGTTCGCGCTCGTCCTGATAGGCCCGCAGGGCCTCTTTAACGCTTTCGCCTGAATTCAGATGGTCTGCGAGGCTGATAGCGTCCTCAAAACCGAGCTTGGTGCCCGACCCGATCGAGAAATGGGCGGTATGGGCTGCATCACCAATCAGGACCACATTATCCTTGACCCATTGATGGCATAATACGCGCGGAAAATTGATCCATGCCGAACCGCGAATATGGGCCGATTTGGTCATCAGGTCATGGCCGCCCAGATATTTTTCAAAAATCTTCCGGCAGACCTCGGCGCTTTCCTCATGGCTCATATGCTCAAAACCGAAGGATTCGTAGGTTTCCGGCCCGCATTCAACGATAAAGGTCGAGGTGTCCTTGTCAAACTGGTAGGCGTGAACCCAGATCCAGCCATGTTCGGTCTGTTCAAAAATAAAGGTAAAGGCATCATCAAACCGCTGTTTGGTGCCGAGCCAGACAAATTTATTGGGCCGGACATCAATATCACAGTCAAAGGCCTGCAAGTCATGGTTGCGGATTTTGCTGTTCAGGCCGTCGGCGGCAACAATCAGGTCGGCATCGGCAAATTTCGTCGTGACGTCCTCTACCTCGAATTCAGTTTCAAATTCAAAGGCAACCCCGAGTTCACGGGCGCGCTCATACAGGATTTGCAGCAGACGCAACCGGCCAATGCCAATAAAACCATGACCACCGGACGAGATTACCTCATCCCGGTAATGGACCGCCACATCATCCCAGCGAATCAGTTCATTGACCATCGTTGCGGCGCTGACCGGATCATTGGCACGCAGATTATCCATGGTCTGATCGGAAAACACCACCCCCCAGCCAAAGGTATCATCATCACGGTTTCTTTCATAAACCGTAATATCATGGGCGGGATTCTTCAGCTTCATTGATATGGCGAGATATACGCCAGACGGGCCACCACCCAATACGACAATTTTCATTATTTTATCCTTTTAAATGTTCAAGGTTATGAGTCGCCACAAACAGTTTTATTTTATACTTGATATTTATTCTTCATACCAATCAGAACTGTGGATATGAATTAATAAAAAGTTCCAAATCCTGTTCACGGCCTATATTTATGTTGTATTATTTAACTATTTAACTAATATATGTCCTGATATTATAACTTATTTTCTTTGTTGTATATATTTTATTTTATATATAAAATGATTTTAGGCAAGTATTTATTTGAAAAAAATATAATTTGGTATTGAAATACCGATTTAACCATGCTTGATTAGGCAGGAGAATGACATGCAGCATATAGTACCGCCCGGCTGGCCACGACCCCGGGGATATTCAAACGGCATTATTGCCGAAGGAAAAATGTTCTTTCTTGCCGGGGTTGTCGGCTGGAATGCCCGGGAAGAATTCGAATCGGATGATCTGGTTGATCAATTCCGTCAGGCTCTGCTCAACATCCGGGCAATATTGGAGGCTGGCGGCAGCGGACCGGAACATATCACCCGGATGACCTGGTATGTGACTGATATGGCGGGATACCGGGCGCGCATCCGTGAATTCGGGGCGATATACAAGGATATAATCGGCAAAAATTTTCCGGTTATGGCCTGTATCGGCATCTCCGCACTGGTAGAAGTGCGGGCAAAAATAGAAATTGAAGTCACGGCAATGATGCCGTAAGGAACAAGCGATAACTTCGCATACTGATTAGGAGACCAAGACTATGGCCAAAAAAATGGCAAGTCCGAAATGGCCCACTTCCCCGTGGGATGATATATTGCTGCTGGAAGACTTCCTCACCGAAGAGGAACGGATGATCCGCGACGGCGCCCGTACTTTCTGTCAGAATGAGTTGATGCCGGGTATTCTCGACGCCAATCGCAATGAAAATTTTGACCGCAATATCATGACCCAGATGGGGGAACTGGGCCTGCTTGGCCCGACCATTGAGGGCTATGGCTGTGCCGGGGTCGGTTACGTGTCCTACGGTCTGATCTCGCGTGAGGTGGAACGGGTGGACAGCGGCTATCGCAGCGCCATGTCGGTGCAAAGCTCTCTGGTGATGTTCCCGATCCATGCCTATGGTTCCGAGGCCCAGAAAGAAAAATTTCTGCCGCGTCTTGCCAGCGGTGAATATGTCGGCTGTTTCGGCCTGACCGAGCCGAATGCAGGCTCCGACCCATCCGGCATGCAGACCCGCGCCCGCACAGTGGACGGCGGTTATAGTCTGAGCGGCGCCAAAATGTGGATCACCAATTCACCGATTGCCGATGTGATGGTGGTCTGGGCCAAAGCTGATGACGGCAAGGTGCGCGGCTTTCTGCTGGAACGCGGCATGAAAGGTCTCACCACCCCCAAGATTGAGGGAAAATTCTCGCTCCGGGCCTCGATCACCGGGGAAATCGTTATGGATGAGGTCTTTGTGCCGGAAGAAAATCTGCTGCCGGGTGTGGTCGGCATGAAAGGCCCGCTCGGTTGTCTCTCCAATGCCCGTTTCGGCATCGCCTGGGGGGCGCTCGGCGCGGCGGAATTCTGCTGGCATGCGGCACGGCAATATACTCTGGACCGCAAACAGTTTGGCCGTCCGCTCGCCGCCAATCAGCTGATTCAGAAGAAGCTCGCCGATATGCAGACCGAAATCACCCTCGGCCTTCATGCCTGTCTCAATGCCGGACGGCTCAAGGATCAGGGCAAACTGTCCCCCGATGCGATCTCCCTGCTCAAGCGCAATAATGCCGGCAAGTCGCTCGACATTGCGCGCATGGCCCGGGACATGCACGGCGGCAACGGTATCAGCGATGAATTCCATGTGATCCGCCATGTGATGAATCTGGAAGCCGTCAATACCTATGAAGGCACCCATGATGTCCATGCGCTGATACTGGGCCGGATGCAAACCGGGCTGAATGCTTTTTAAGCTGAGGAAAACATCATGACGGAAGAGGTGCTGCTCGAATTCCCCGAAGATCATATTGCTGTTGTCCGCATCAACCGGCCCGGGGCTTATAATGCGCTCAACCTTAATGTGCGCCGCCTGATAGCCGAAAAATTTGACCTGTTGAAAGGGCGCGAAGACATCCGCGCCGTCATTCTGACCGGCGACAACAAGGCCTTTGCCGCCGGGGCCGACCTGAAGGAAATGTCGCTGTTGAGCGCGGTCGATTATTACAAGACCCATGTCGAGCGGCTCTATAATACATTTGCCGACTATCCCCGGCCTGTTATTGCGGCGGTCAATGGTTTTGCCCTTGGCGGCGGGATGGAGCTTGCGATGATTTCCGATATTATCCTGGCGGGAAAGAGTGCAAAATTCGGCCAGCCCGAGGTCAAGGTCGGCGTTATGCCGGGGGCCGGTGGCTCGCAAAGACTGGTGCGCGCAGTCGGTAAATATAATGCCATGCGTCTGTGCCTGACCGGGATGATGATCGGCGCTGACGAGGCAAAGGAGATGGGGCTGGTCTGTGAGGTACTGGAGGATAACAAAGTGATGGACCGCGCGCTGGACATGGCGCGTGAGCTTGCCGCCCTGCCGCCGCTTGGCCTTGAACATATCAAATATGCCATTCTTCATGGTCCTGATATGTCGCTCGAAAGCGCGCTCGGGCTTGAACGCAAAAGCATGCAGGTCCTGCTGTCAAGCACGGACCGGGCCGAGGCCACGGCGGCCTTCCTCGAAAAACGCAAGGGCAGCTATAACGGCGAATGATATTTGAGGCGATCCGGCATATTCTCACCCCGGCCCGACGCGAGGTCCGGGCGCTGGGATATGTCCGCGAAGCCATTGCCATTGAGGCGCGTTATGGCCGCCATCACACCGCATGGGCCAGCCATCTGGCCCGTTGCCGGCTGAATATTCTGGCGGCGGCGAAGTCTCTGCCGCCCGCCTCCACCATCATGATTATCGGATCCGGGGCCTTGCATGATGTGCCGGTGGAGGCGCTGTTATCAGAGGGCCATAAATTACTTCTGGTTGATATTTTTCATCTGCCCAAAGTCCGCCGACGCTATCGCAAGCATGACCGGGTCCATTTCATTGAACAGGATGTGACCGGACTGGTAAAAAACCTGTATCAGCGCAAAATCATCGCAAAGACAGCCTTTACATTGCCCAAGGCCGATCTCGTTATTTCCCTCAATATCCTCTCTCAACTGCCCATCAATCTGATCAAATATGCGGCCAGGCATAATATTGCGCTGCCGGATAATTTTGCCCGGGATATTATGTCCGGTCATCTTGCCCTGTTGGGGCCGGGGGCTTTGCTGATCAGTGACCTTGAGCGGCGCTATGAAAAAGACGGGGTGCCGCTGGAAACAGAGGCCGCCCTGCCGGTCCCCGGGCTGTCAACCCCGGTGGATCAATGGGACTGGCATATTGCGCCGGGCGGCGAGCTGGACAGGAAAATCTCCCTGACCCATCAGGTAGGCTGCTGGCACATACAATCCCCGTCACCATAAACAGAATGACGATGTTTGCTCACATCAGTTCAGTAACATCCTAAAAGCCGTATTTTGCCCCGAGTTCCCGGTCTTTGGAGGCGACTATTTTTGCCAGGTCAACGATGACCCTGGCCTGTTTCCAGGTGGCGTCATCCTGCATCTTGCCGTCTATCATCACGGCACCGGTGCCGTCGGGCATCGCGTCGAGTATCCGTTTAGCAAACAGTACTTCCCCCACGTCGGGGCTGAAGACTTTTTTGGCAATGGCGATCTGTTTCGGGTGCAGTGACCACGCGCCGACACAGCCCATCAGGAAGGCATTGCGGAACTGGGCCTCGCAGGCGGCATCATCGGAAAAATCGCCGAACGGACCATAAAAGGCCTTCAATCCGTAAGCCATGCAGGCATCAACCATTCTGGCCACGGTGAAATGCCATAAATCCTGCTGGAAAAACGCTCTATCGCCGCCATCGCCCTGATCATCGGCAATAATGCCATAAAAGGGATGCCCGCCACCAACCCGGGTGGTCTTCATGCCACGCGAAGCCGCAAGGTCCGCCGGGCCGAGGCTCATACCGTGCATGCGCGGGCTGGCGGCGGCGATTTCCTCAACATTATTGACCCCTTGCGCGGTTTCGAGCAGCGCATGGATCATAATGGGGCGGGTGATATTATGGCGCGATTCGAGCTGGGCCAGCAATTGATCAAGATAGTGAATATCCCACGGCCCCTCGACCTTGGGCAGCATGATCACGTCAAGCTTGTTGCCAACATGAGAAACAATTTCCGTAACATCGTCAAGGAACCACGGACTGTTCAGACAGTTGACCCTGGTCCATAATCCGGTGCTGCCAAAATCATGCTTTTCCGCGACCTCGATAAAGCCCGCGCGCGCCTGCTCCTTGGCGTCCGCCGGGATGGCATCCTCAAGATTGCCGAGCAAAACATCAACCTTGCCGATCATGTCGGGAATTTTGGCCCGCATCTTTTCGCTTTGCGGCGGGAAGAAATGAATCATCCGTTCCAGCGCCACCGGAATCTCGCGAAACGGGGCCGGAGCGCCGATCGACAGGGGTTTGAAAAAGTCTTTTGGCGGTTTTCTCATGATCTGCTGTTTCCTCTTGTTTTCTTCAGGAGGTTTATAGCGGAATCAGACGAAATTTAACAGATTTTTATTGCCCCTTTTGCCAGTCCGGCATAGGGTGGCGGCAGTGTTTTATTTAACAACAGAGCTATCCTGTGACCATAGCGGATTTTATCATTATTGGCGGCGGAATTGCCGGGGCTTCTGCCGGATATGAGCTGTGCCGTCATGGCAAGGTTATTCTGCTGGAAAAAGAAAATCTGCCCGGCTATCACACCACGGGCCGCTCTTCGGCGATATTTCAGAAAAGCTATAACCGGGGTGATCCGCTGCTTAATATTCTGGTCACGGCCAGTGAGGATTTCCTGCGCAGGCCACCAGCAGACTTTGCCGCCCGTTCGTTGCTCACCCCGAGGCCGCTGATCTATATCGCGCCGCCGGGGCAGCAGGACAGTCTTGATAACTTGCGGCAGAAGCTGGGAGAAATTGATATAACGACAGATTTTATTTCCGGACAGGAAATAACGGATGTTATCCCGGTTCTCTCGCCGCAATATCAGGACCGCGCCCTGCTGGAACAGGGGCTGGCAGATATTGATGTCGGCGCCCTGCATGGCGGCTATTTACAGGGCATCACGGCCCGGGGCGGCAGCATCATCACCAATGCCGGGGTGACTGGCCTGGGCAGAAATAACGACCGTTGGCAGGTCACAACAAAGACCGGGCAGTTTCAGGCCCCGGTCATCATCAATGCCGCCGGGGCATGGGTTGACCGGGTAGCCGGGCTGGCCAATATCGCACCGATTGGCATCCGGCCCCTGCGGCGCACGGTGATTATGGTCACCCTGCCGGACGATATCTGTCCCGACAGCTGGCCTATCGTCATGGATGTAAGCGAGAATTATTATTTCAAGCCCGAGGGCGGCAAAATCCTGATGACGCCCGGGGATGCGACATTATCGCCGCCCTGCGATGCCCAGCCGGAGGAAATTGATATTGCCTGGGCCGCCCATTATCTTGAGCAGGCGACCCGCCTCAAAGTCAGCAGGATTGCGCGCCGCTGGGCCGGTCTGCGCAATCATGTGGCGGATGGTCACCCGGTGGCGGGATTTGACGCCCATGCCCCGGGCTTTTTCTGGCTCGCCGGACAGGGCGGCTTCGGCATCAAAACCGCCCCCGCCATGGGCCGCATTACCGCCTCCCTGATTACCGGGGGCAGGCTGCCGCAGGATATAACCGGGCGGGGTCTGACAAGGGACCGGATTTCGGTAAAACGCCTGAGATAGGGAAACTACGGTCAGACAGGTCTGACATTGCTAAAAATCATAATGCAGGGCAGTAAAGATGTTGCTGTTGTCTTTTAGCTGACCGAAGAAGCTGGAAATACGGGACCCGTAAAATATATTTCCGCCCGCAGATACCGTCAGGCTGTCACTGATTTTATAGGATATATTCACTCTGAGGTAACCGTCCCGGTCAGTCGGGGAATAGAAATTAAACAGCCCGACCGTCATATCCTGATTCATCAGCAATTTCCTGAGCCGAAGGGTAAAAATATGCCGGTTTTTGCTGTCCCGTATCGCTCCCGGCGGCAGGCTGGCCAAATATTGGCCGTAATCGAGCTTGCGTTCAAGATAATATTGTACCGACGCCGTAAGCTCCGTCGCAATTTCCTGCTCATAGCCCAGCAGCAGGCGGAATTCACCATTCTTGATCAGCGGGTTGGAGGCCGCGCCATCGGCACTTTTATAATAGCCGACTTCCGCCGAGCCAATCCCCTTGATCACCGGTCCCCTGACGCTTGCGCCGAATACCTGAAGTTTGGGAAAGGTTACCTGTCCATTATTCAGGTCGACTCCCGCCGGGCTTTTCCAGAAACCGTTATAATAATACAGGGCAGTTTCATAAGCCCCGAAAGACCGATAGAGACGCAGGGCCAGTTCATCATCCTGAAACCAGCGGTCCGGACGATTGGCTACAACCGGATTTTCCCGGCCCCGGAGAGCGCCCAGCCCCCGGTCAAAAAAAGATATCCGCCTGCCGTCAATGAAGCGGTCACTGTCAAAACGCGGGGTATAGACAATATCCAGATTATAATCGCCGAAAAAAACCGCAGCCTTGAGGGCATCAGACGGCCCTTTGAGATATTCATTATCCCGGCCAATGAAAAAGCTGTTCCAGTCCTTGGGGAACAGATCATTGATAAAGACCAGATCGCCGGTGCCCCAGGTCAGCACCTGCCGGCCAATTTTTACATCCATAAAATCAAACGGACTGAAAACCACATTGGCTTCCCGGATGTCGGCAAAGCCCTGCCCGGTTTCCAGATCAATAGTATGGTTATTCAGCACCGGATCATAAATAAAGTCAGTAACAAAATTGACCGTTAGCGCCTCAAAATCCTTTTCAATGCCGATCTGAAGACGCATTTCCCCGATGCTGGTATCTTTCTCATGGGCGTCCCTTTGCAGCCGCGTGCCGATCCGGCTCTCAACAAAACCACTGAGGTCAAAGGGCAGGCCCGGTCCACTGTCCTCCGTCTGTGTCATGGTGGCAAGGTCACCCAGCCCCTCCGGCAGCTTGACCTCCTGGGCAAATAAAATACGGGGAAAGACCAGCAATATTATGACAGTTATAACTCTGGACATAGGCTACCTTAGATATTTGCGCGGTACTTTACGTAAATATCTTTCCGTAAAGATATTATCCGGCAGGCCAATATTATATTTTACTGCACTGTAATTCATCAGGGTCTTGCTCCCTGTCCGGAAATCTTCCATGCTGGAGGCGGTCACGGTGGGATAGCCCGAAATCATTTCAACCTTGAGCGCGCTGTAACGGCGCAGCAGCTTGCCTGCTGCATCATAATATTCCACCTTTACCGGCAGGAAAGTCGTTTTATGTATCCAGCTTTTATAGCTGGCAAATTCCACCGCTCCCGGATTTTTTGGTGTATTCTCAATCACATAATAATTGTCATCCTCTTTGACAAGCCTGTGATTATCCTCATTTATGCCGCGCCCCGAGACATCCTCATAAAAGAAATTAGAGCCGACAAAACTGGTCCTCTCATCACTGGCCGCAATGCGTTTGACCAGATCAAGCGCCGGAAGATACAGCCAGCGGTCATCATCCCGGTCCATATTCTTCTTCACCATAAACACCATTTTTTTGACGTCTGCCGGTTTATTGAAATAGACATAGAATTCCTGTCGGCCATCGGTCTTGTCTTCGTCACGGCGCAGGATGATAAATTCCCGTATCCGTACGCGTCCCTGGGCATCCATGATCCGCATTTTTACCTTCGCCCGGCCATCTTCGCCGTTATAATAGGACACATGATTGGCTTTCCTGACAATATCCATCGCATCCATGGCAAAGGCCGGAACATTCCACAAGAATGCCAGTAACAGAAATAATTTTGCTATATGTTTCATGCTGTATCCTTTCTCTTTTTTTTCTTAAACAACAGATTTTCAAATATCCTGATCAATGCCGGCAGAATGGTCAAAGTGGCCACTCCGGCCAGTATCAGGATGGCCGAGATAAATACCCCGACCGTTTTATAGGGGACCAGCGGAGCCGCAAGCAGCGGCATAAAACCGACACCAACCACAATGACATTGCGCGTAATGGCCCGGGCCGGTTCGTTGAAAACCGCAACGGATGTTGTCTTCCAGTCGGGATATTTCTTTTTCATCTCCCGGCTCCGGGCCAGGAAATGAATGGCATAGTCAACCGCAAGCCCGAGACTGAGTGAGGACAGCACCGCAACCGGCATATCATAATCCTTGCCAATCAGGCCGATAATGCCATAAATCATGCCGATGGTGAAGGTCAGCGGAATCATCGCCAGAATTCCCCACCATAGCGACCGGAACAGGAATATCATCATAATCAGCACGATGATAAAGCTGCCGATAAAGGCTCTGGCCATGCCGCTGACCATTTTATCCTGCCAGATAACATTGATATAGGTCAGCCCGAACCAGTTATGCTGAAGATTGTCCGGCGGTGGATTATCCCGGAAGAACTGGTTTACTTTTTCCACCAAAACGCTCATATCCCGGTTATCCCCGCTCTTCAGCTGAAGCCACATATTACTTTCCTTGTAATCGGGGGTGACAAAATGCCACAGGTCCTGCGGGCGGTGGCTGTTCTGATAGGTGATCAGGGTTTCTGCCACTGCCGCCCGGCTGTCCGGGATTATATAAGCCTTGCTCTCGCCCATGAATAATTCCCGGTGGACAGTTTTGACCACATCGGCCAGACTGTTGCTTTTGCCGACAAGCCCGGTGGTTTGCAGATAATCCTGCAGGCGGCCCATATAGCGCAACACCTGCGGGTCCTTGAATATCTGGTCTTTGGCGAGATAGTCGCCAACCCATGTCAGCGCCGTATCCCAACTGTCCCAGTCATCATCGGAAACCTTTTCCATGCGCTTTTCAATCCTGTCACTTAACCGTTCGACAAGCTGTTTTCTGTTGGCGGACCCGACGAGCAATTCATCCACCACCGGCACCATTGCCGTCAGCGGGGCCTGTCTCTGCAACAGCATATCTGCTTTCATGGCTTTGGCGAATTGCGCCAGAGTTTGATGGTTCGTCCTGCCCTCAAGCACCAGATAAGCCATATATGTTCCTGCGAACCGTTTATTTAACGCCCGGTCCGCAATCCGGATTTCATGGTCAGGAGAGAACCACTTGACCGGATTATCGTTAATGACGATCCGGTTAACCCCGACCCAGGCGACACCGGCGAGCAAAAACACGCCAAGGATGATAAGTTTCGCCCAATTATAGGTAAACCGCCCCAGTCCATTTAATATTCTGGTCAGCCGGCTATTGTCATCCATGTCACTGTTGCCCAGCCCGAAATTGGCAAATTTTTTCTCGGGCATCAGCATGATATAGGCTGGAATGAGTGTTACCGTCAGGACCCACGCCATCAATACCCCGGCTGAAACAAAAATCCCGAAGGTCTGCACCGGTGGAATCGGTGTAAGCGCCAGCGAGGCAAAGCCAACCGCCGTGGTCAGGGTGGTATACAGCATCGGCATGGACAAGGCCCTCATCACATGCTTGATGGTTTTCTTCCGATCCTTGTAAATCGGATAGCTGTCATAGAAATCACTGAGAATATGAATGGCATCCAGTACCGCAATCGGCATGATGAAGATCGGGATCATGCTGCTCATGATATGGACGGTATTCCCGGTAATAATCAGCAGCCCCATAGTGAAAATCACCGATACCAGGGCAACAATCATCGGCGATATGACCAGAGAGGCCTTTTTAAAGAAATACCACATCAGCAGGAAAATCAGGATCATCGCCATCGGCGCCGAAATGGCCATTTGAATGAACATTTCCACCCCGAAAGTATCCTGGGCCACCGGCAGGCCGGTGATATAATAACGGTCCCCCTTATTGGAGAATTCCGCTATACGGGCCTTTAGTTTTTTGACCACATTATAGCTGATATTCTTGGTCGTAATCGGGATATAGAGGGCAACCGCCTTACCGTCATCGGACACAATGGTGCCGTTCAGAAGCGGTATATTCTGTGCTTTTTTACGGATACTTACCGCCTCGGCATCGGTGGTTGGCGGTCGCTTCATCAGCCATTCGAATTTTACTGTTCCCGGCCCGCCCGGCTCAATATTATCAACTGTTGACGGGGCCATAAGATCGACGGAAATCACCCCCTGGGTCCGGCCTTTCTTATCCTTCCACTGGATGCTTTTGGCAAATTCAGTCAGGGTATAAATGTCCGTAAGGGATTTTTTGTTAAAAACCCCCTCGGGATTGGTTTTGTTAACCACCCCGACCACTATCATATCATAGAGCGAAAATACTTTCTTCTGGGCGTCGTGATACAGCCGGACCGGCTCATCAGCCGCCAGCATATTTTCCGGGTCCGTATCAATCCTGAGCGGATTAAGGGTCGGAAAGGAGGCGGGCCACACACTTGGCAAAACCACAAGGACGATCAGAACGACACATAACAGGGCGCTGACCCGGGGATAAAATCTTGGGTGAGCAATCGCGGAATCGGATATACGTATCATATTTCTCTCTACAGGCTATATTTCAGGAAAAGGCCTTGCCGGGTTTTACGCCGAGCTTTTTCAATATCTTCGCCAGCGGGCAAAAGCCGGTGAAGGCCGCCTGCAACATATTCGCGCCAACGAATGCCGCCAGTCCGAGCCAGTATATATGAACCGTAAGACCAAGCAACAGGCTCAGCAATATCATTACGCCTGCAAAGGCAAAAACTATACGATCGAGGGACATTTTAAACTCCTTCATTTGATTTATGACCGACCAGCGGGCAGGTCTTGATACCAAACAGGCTATAGGCCGGACACCAGCCCGCCAGCGCGGTGACCAGCGGCACGACACCTATCCAGCCCCACGGGGTAAAATATCCGCTTACTGCCAGGGCAATCAG
>Ga0256829_1002055_pt1 | contig 15477 bp, 16 predicted proteins | sample 131447metaG_FD_185979 | JGI IMG/M metagenome (GOLD analysis project Ga0256829, IMG submission 185979) | Hydrothermal vent microbial communities from Lau Basin, Pacific Ocean - 131-447 | ecosystem: Environmental > Aquatic > Marine > Hydrothermal vents | place: Pacific Ocean: Lau Basin | collected...
TGAAAATCACGCAGTTCTTTTAAAAGTGAAATGCCGTCTCCATCAGGAACATTGATGTCAAAAATGTAGAGATCAAAATTTTCCTCTTCGCTTAAACGTAGTGCTTGTTTCATGCTGTATGTTTGTGTGACTTCATATTCGTCTTCTAAGTAGTCCACCAAAATGCTCGCTAGTGCCGTGTCATCTTCTAATAATAGTATTTTCATATATGTATTGTATCGAAATAGATAGCTATCACAAAAAAATCAAAATATTTAAAAATTTGAGAAAAATTTAAACTATTTTTTAGACTTTTGGGACTAAGATTATTATGTTTTGTAATAAACATGTAGGAGTGTAAATGGCTAAAATAGCACCAAATAACAACGAAAAACAGCTTTCGGCAGATGAGTTCATTGTCTCGAAAACTGATGCAAGCGGACGCATAATTTATGGGAATAAAATCTTTATAAAAATATCGGGATATTCTGAATCGGAACTGCTTGGAAAACCCCACTCGATTCTCAGACATCCAGAGATGCCAAAAATAATCTTCAAATATCTATGGGATAGAGTAAAGGCAAAAGGGGAGATATTTGCCTATGTAAAAAATATGTGTAAAGATGGCTCTTTTTACTGGGTACTTGCCAATGTGACGGTCACGCTTGATAAAAATGGCAATGTCATCGACTTGCACTCAGTCAGACGAAAACCCTCTGCAAAATCAATGCAGGTTATACCTGAGCTCTATAAGCAGCTTTTTGCAGTAGAGCAGAGTGGTGGAATGGAAGCTTCTGAAAAATTACTCAATACTATACTAAAAGAGAAGGGAGAGAGTTATGACGATTTTGTCTTCAATTTACAGCACTAAACAGCATAGTGGGCTTTATGCACTACTCTTAGCTATTGTTATCTACTTTGGGTATGAAGGAGAATACATTGCAGCAGGACTGGTGTTTGTAGGTGCTATTGCAACACTGCTTCTGACACTTTTACAAGCAGATGATGTTTGCGATAAGATTTTTAATGATGCTCTTATTCGCCAGGTGCGTGATGTGCTCATTAAAGCAGGGCGAGGAGAGCTCTCTCAGCGTATTACAGATATAGATGAGACACATACGATGCAGGCAGTTGCATGGGGTGTCAATGACCTGCTTGACCAGACAGAACAGTTTATGCGAGATATACAAGCTTCTGTTGCTGCGGCAAATGCAGGCTTACACAATCGTGATATTTTAGAAGATGGATACAAAGGTGACTTTAGAAATGCTGTTCCAGGTCTAAACACAGCTATAAGCGCTGTAGCGAACTCTTATATGGACGCACAAAAAACAGCGATTTCCAAAGAATTCAATGACAATTCACAAGGGGGAATTTCAAAAGGTCTGCATATAATTCAACAAGACATCATTGATAATGTCGATGTTTTGAAAAAGATAAATAATTCAACAAAAGAGACAGCTGAGGAGGCACTCCAGTCTCAAGAAGTTGTACAAAACATAAAAGACAGACTTGATGAGCTTATTGAGCTTATTACAAATTCAAATGAGTCTATAGTCTCACTCACTGAGCGTACAAATGAGATTACGGCGGTAGTTGACCTTATAAAAGACATTGCCGATCAAACCAACCTGCTTGCACTAAACGCAGCCATAGAAGCCGCTCGTGCAGGTGAACATGGACGTGGTTTTGCCGTAGTTGCCGATGAGGTAAGAAAGCTTGCTGAGCGTACACAAAAAGCAACGCAAGAGATAGCCATCACGACAAATACACTCAAACAAGAAGCGAGTGAGATTCAAGGAAACTCTGAGAACATTACAGAGATAGCGACGAACTCACAAGAAGATGTGGTACAGTTCTACGACACACTTAACAGATTTGCCCAAAATGCAGAAACGGCAGCAAAAGAGACGAAGTATATCTCAGACTATCTCTTTACAACACTTATAAAAGTGGACCACATCAACTTCAAACATGAAACATACACAGCGCTGCTCACGCATGATACTGAAGCAGCAGACTCTTTTGCAGACCAGTTCCACTGTCGTCTTGGAAGATGGTACTACAATGAAGGAAAAGAGATGTTTGGTAACACTCCTGCTTATAAAGCCGTAGAAGTGCCACACGGCTTAGTCCATACAAAAGCACTTGCTGCACTCTCTTACGTTAAAGAAAATAACTACCTGATAGAGAAAAAAGAGCAAATTGTACGCAATATGGCTGAGGCTGAAAATGAGAGTTTCAAACTCTTTGAACTCTTTAAAGCTATGGTAAAAGAGGGTAATCCTGACGTGAAGATTTAAAAAAGAGATGAAAAACTTACTTTTTCTCTCTTGTATTCTCTCTCTTTGTATGGCATCTCTGCTTGATGCACAGATGCTTACACGTACAAAAGTTGCCATGGGCACATATGTGAGCATCTCGCTTGATGCGAGTAAAAAGCGGGAGTTTGCTCCTGCCTTTAGTATAGTAAAAGCAGTGGATAGTTCTCTCTCTTCTTATAAAAAAAACTCCCCCATTTTTCAACTCAACCGTGACAAAAAAGTAAAACTCGATGCTTACAGCCTTGAAGCGCTGCGTTTATCAGAGCGTTACTATAAACGAACCGATGGATATTTCAATGTTGCCATTGGGAGCATTACAAAAGACCTGTACCATTTCGGTGAAGATGAACGTCTGCCGGATGCAGAGGCTCTTAAACGCAGTGATGTGAACATAGCTGCCCTGCACATTAAAAACGGCATTGCTACCATTGCTAAGAGTATGAAAATAGACCTCGGAGGAATGGGTAAGGGATTTTGTGTCGATAAAGTGAGTGCATATTTGCGCAAAAAGGGCATAAAAAAAGCAAGAGTAGCGGCAAGTGGTGACATCCGTTGTCTCTCACGATGCCCCATTGATGTGCAGAACCCCTTTGGTGAAAAACCACTCTATAGTTTTACAACAAAAGAGGCTGATATGGGTATCAGTACGAGCGGGAATTATAACCGTTATGTAGGCACAAGCAAAGAGAACCATCTTATAAACCCTAAGCAAAAACACCCTCAAAGGGAGTTTGTCTCTATTACACTCATTTCAAAACTGCCAAACAGCGACCTTGATGCCTATGCCACGGCAGCGAGTGTGATGCCAAAAGCAAAAGCTTTGAAGTTTTTAGAGACTCTAAACACAGCGTATATACTTTTAACGATACAAGGGGAATTATTAATTTCGAAGAATATCACTGCGTTTAGTGAGTAAGCACAGAGCGAAAAAGCAGCCATAGAAAGACAAGAGTGCCAACTTCAAGCACAAAAAAAGCAAGTAGTTTAAAGTAGGCGAAAAATCCAAGTCCGGCAATGATGAAAAAAGGCGAAAAAAGCTCCACAAACGCAGCGATGCCAAGGGTGTAGATAAAATAGCGCAGCAGTGGACGTTTTTTCAGTGAGGTAAAGACTCCAAAGTGTAAAAGTACCATCAAAAAGAGCCCAAAGGCGAAAATGTGCGGTAAAATAATCTTTAAAATACCATCAAAGCTTTTAGCAGTTATGAACTGCGTTTGGTCTCCTTGATAGTAGTGCAAAACCTCATTGTACGAAAAGCCAATTTTTGCATCAAAGAGCAGGTAAGCACTGCCTAGCAGTAAAAGTGAAAAGAGTACAAAGTAGAGGACGAGAGAGTTATATTTTTGCTGCATTGAGTCTCCAAAGGGCATACAAACTCATAAAAAAGCTCAGTATATGCCAGCTAAAAAAAGTCGCCAGATACATAGCCAGAAAAGATCTGAGGTAAAAGTAGCCTACAGCAAGAGCGATGAGTGAGAGCAGTACGCTAATGAGGTTGAGGTTCACTACCCAAAGGGAGAAGCTGTTCTTTTTGCTTACACGCACAAAGACCGCACTCAGGGTCAGTAAAATCATCATCATAAAAAATATCTCACCATGGAGGTGTTCTAAAAAAGCAGCACGGGTGATGGGGTCGATGAACTCATCGGTATTGCCAAAGAGGGTAGTATGCAGCGTGCTAAGTGTTATGCCGAAATTCTCAGCTTTTACAACGATGTCACTCACAAGGTAGAGCAGGGTAAAGAGCAGTAAAATGTTGATGCTCATCACCATTGCACGCTCTTTTTGCAGATCTTTTATGAGAGTAAAACGCATCTTATTTTCCTTGTAACACTTCGTTGTAAAGAGCAAAGGCAACTCTTGAACCGTCTGTCATCACGCGCGCGCTCAGTGTTGCCCCTGTCACTGTCGGGATGTCACGGTTGAGTGTGAGATTTTTGTCCGTTGGACGCGCTTTGAACTGCTCAAGCCAGCCTTTTGTCGGCATAAACTCTGTAGGCTCGTTAAAGGCGATGATCTCTATGTCTGTTAAAACATCATCTTTAATGATGTAGAGAACGACAGCATTTTTTGAGCGTACTTTTTTATTTATCAAGATGCCATAGCCCTTTACTTTACCATTTTTAAGTGCTTTATAGGTTCTGTATATTTTTGTGCCCAGTTTTACTTTGGCTCTGTTTTGAATAGCGTGCGCCTGTTTGGAGTGAAGCAAAATATTCTTTTTTATTATCTTTGCATCAGGTGAGAAGTTCTCCTGCATTGCCTCCACGGGGGAGACAAGCACCTTTGCAAACGCAGCGCCAAAGAGCAGTGAGAGAAGGAGTAGTGTTTTCATCTAAAAAATGAAGCCCATAGAGAGGCTCAGAGTCTGGGTAGATGTTGTGGGCGAACTCTGCAGGGTTGCATCTGCATAGTCCGCTTTTAATACCACTTGCGGGTGTGGATAGTAGTTCACACCGACTGTAAGCGTTGTTGTTTTATCAGCGCTTGAGCCGTCACCAAACTCTGCTTGTGCATCGACACTCTCATACTGCACAAAGAGTGGGAGTGATTTCTCTGAGTTAGTTAGTGTAAGAACATCATAGCTCACATTTACAAAACCGCCCTGTGCTTTTTTGACCTGCGTTGCGTTTGCATCGCTTCTTGTTGTCTGTGTATAGACACCATAGATGCGAGCACCGCTCTTTTTATAATCAAGATGCAAATCGCTCATAGTGAGTTGATTGTCTTTATAAACAGATACACCGGTATTGAGCCCTGTGAACCCTGAGTAGTCCACTCTTGCCACTACCGCGCCATTTGGGTTTTTGTTCTCAAAACTTCCACCGCGTCCGCCACGTATCCATTTTGCGCCATTATCAGCAGGTTTGAGTGCTGTAAGGAGTGCGAGTTTGTAGTTCCATCCCTCGGCGATCTCTCCATATGCCATCACACCGCTCTCTGACCATGTTGTGGGTATGAGATACTTCGCAGTAGAAGGACGCTGGACTGTCGTGAAGAGTGTCGGTTCATGTCTCTCATTGATGAGTCCCATTGGCACGAGCATATTACCCAGACGTATATTGAGATTTTTGTTCTGTAAAAAATCAAGATACATGAACTCTACAAGTACCTCTGCTCCTGTACCGTCTTCGACATTTACCCCGCCGTGTTCAAACTCTATCTCTGTGTTTAAGATGATGTTGTCTGAGAACTTGTAACCGATGTAGGGTACAAATCTGTACACATCCACGACTGAGCCTTGTGAACCTGAGTTTGCATAGTACATCTCGCCATATCCACCGATGCTTAGTGGTGATTTTGAATAGTAGACTTTAGAAGCGGCACTTCCAAGACCACTGTGTGACTTTTTCGTATCTACTGTTGTGTAGTTAAAACCTGTCTTTAAATCACTTGTCTCATCTATGAGTGTCTGCGTTGTCTCTTGGAGCTCTTGGACTTGTTGCTTGAGCATTGCAAGCTCGTTAGTATCAGCTGCGTTTAGTACAGCGCTAAAAACTAAAACGCTTGTCGCGAGTGTTATTTTCTTTTTCATGTTTTCCCTTTTTAAAGATTGTATTTAATAACGATAAGTATTATCATTATTGTTATTTGACGAAATTGTACATTTTTAACTCTTAATTAGATATTAATAATAATTATCAATATGAATTTATGGAGTGAAGAAAAGAGAGAAACACAAACGCAACACATTACCTTGTTATACTTTCTCAAACGAAACATAAAGGATGAACAAAATGAAAACTTTAGCAAAGATATTTTTAGCACTAGTACTTGGTGTAACACTCTCACATGCGGCTGCGTTTAGCAAAGACGCAAAATTTAGGAATGTGAAAATTCATATAACAGCGGACAAACCATTGACAACCGGTGCGAATATTTTAGAGTTTACTATTAAAAAAGGTGGTAAACTTGTCAAGGGTGCAAATGTGGTAGTGCGTGCATTTATGCCGGCAATGCCGGGAATGCCTGCAATGGAGTCAAAAGTGAGTGCAAAAGCACTTGGAAATGGCACATACAGCGCAAAGCTCAACCTTGCAATGGGTGGAACGTGGCAGATACATATATTTATCACTCCAAAAACAGGTAGAAAGTACCGTGTTAAAACCAGTCTTAATATCTAAGGAACTACGATGCGAACTCTAATTCTCTCTCTTTTACTGTTTTCAAATGCACTCTTTGGGGTGGAACTTGAGAGCCTTATAAACACTGCACTGCAAAAAAGCCCCTCTTTAGAGGTCATAAATGCCCGTCTGGAAGCAAACAAACAGAGCATTGACATAGCAGACCAGTTTGCTAATCCTGAGCTTTCACTTGTAAAAAATACACTTGATGCATCTCAGGCTATGAGCAAAACGGTGCTGAGTCTGAAGCAGAACATTCCCTACTACTCCAAAAGAGCAAAGAGAGAAGATGTCGCCATGGCAGAAGATGCAGTGCTCAAAGAGCAACTGCGCGCTGCAGAGGTAAAACTTGTCGAGCGCATAAAGACTGAAGCCTATACCATTTGGGAGTTGCGTGAACTCACCAACATCATAGATGAGTATATAAGTCTGACAAAAAGAAACATTACACTCTATGAGTCATACACGAGTATCAACTCAAGCCAACATATGGGTATTATGAAAGCAGAGCTCTCTCTTTCTGACTTGAAAGTGCAAAGAACGGCGATAGAAGCGAAGATATTTCAAGCCTATGCACGGCTCTCAGCACTTGCTGCGTTTAGAGTAGAAAAACTTGACATTGACCTCTCTATAAAAAACAAACCTGAACTTGAGCGTTTTCGTGCAGATTTGGTGTATAACCCTGAAATTGCTCTCAAAGAGAAAGAGATAGCAAAACAAAATGCAAAAGTAGCACTTGCAGATGTCAACAACTACCCTGATGTGAATGTTTTGGCAGGATATAATTACCGAGAGAAGTATGATGACTACTTTAGTGTAGGTGTGGGACTTAGCCTGCCAATCTATGGCACAGAAGATGCAAAAGAGGAGCGCGAGCGTGCACTTTTACTTGCTAAACGCAGCCAAAAGGCAGATACGCAGTTAGGGGTAAACGCAGCTCTGGAGAGTTACTATGCCGTGATGCTCTCTTCATATAAAATCTATCATATCATCCAAGATGATGCACTGCCACAGGTGGCACATATGTTTGAGCTCTCTAATGCTTCTATATCTACAGGGAGCGACCTTTTTAAATATATAGATGTACTCTTTCAAAAACTCTCTTTAGAGAAAAAGAGCATCACAGCGATTGCAAATTACAACAAAGCTGAGGCAAAAATTGCCGAGTTACAAGGAAAACTACAATGAAAAAGATACTACTGACACTATTGCTGCCTTTTGCACTTTTTGCCTCAGAGGTCAAAGAAAAACCAACGGTAGAACAGCTTTTTTCTGTTCAAACAGTGAAGGTGCAAAAAGTAAAATCATCACACTCTAAAAAGAACTATGGGTATGTCAAAGCCGATGAAGCACGCATATATGACATTGCCCCGCGTTTTGGCGGTTTTGTTGAAAAGCTTTATGCAAACAAAATTTATATGTATGTCAAAAAAGGTGACCCGCTTGTGAGGGTTTACTCGCCTGAGGTTTATAAGGCAAAAGAAGATTACAAAAATGCCTATAAATATACACAAATTAAAAACAATAGCGGCATGCTTGCAAGTGCAAAACTCAATTTACAACTCCTAAATGTTCCTCAAAATGAGATACAAAGCATTTTAAAAACAAACAAGGTCTCTCCAAATACAACTATTTACGCGCCGGCTTCGGGGTATGTTTTTATGAAAAACATCACCAACGGCTCTGCGTTTAACGCCAAAAACAGACTCTTTGAGATAGTTAATCTCGATGAGGTATGGGTAGAGACAAGGATATTTGAAGATGATGTTGCGTGGATAAAAAAGGTGAATGAGTTTGATGTAAGTTTTAAAACAACTCCGAAAATCTATAAAACAAACAAAAAACTGCTCTATCCAAACCTCGATCCAAAAGAGGCGACACTTACTATGCGACTGCGTTTAAATAATCCTAAACATACGCTCTTCCCCGGAATGTATGCAAATGTTATCTCAAAAGACAAAGCACGTGAGTATCTAACGCTTCCACAAAGTGCAGTCATCTTAAAAGACGGCAAATACTACGCATTTGTAGTGGGTGAATACGAGGGCGAATATGAACCAGTAGAAGTGCATGTAAAACCACTTGACAACCAAACCTACATCATCACATCAGGCTTAAACGCAGGAGATGAAGTTGTCAATAATTCACTCTTTATGATGGACAGTGATGCGCAGATAAATGGGCTTTATTAAGTCTGTTTACTATATAAAATGATAATATAATTTTACATTTTAAATTAATTTAGCCTAAATGACAAGTAATATTATCATTTAGGCTCTTTTCGTATATTTGGAAAAAAAGACTCCACCCGATTTTTGATATGAATATGCCAGAGGAGTATGGATACGTTGATGATTTTCTCAGCTTTTCTTACCTCTGTCCAAATATACAAAGCAGGCTTAGGTATGAGGGTTGGTGTGCAAAAAGTGAGGTGGTGAGTTTTAATCTTACAGATCTTTTACACAATGACACAAAAGATACTTTTTCCAAACTCGTTCATACCTATCTCAGTAAAAATGCAATCAGCGCTTAATGAATATTTTTGTTTAAAAGTAATAGAAAAAGCAGGAGTCTATGAAAAGCTTTTATACAGTTGTTGTGATGAACTATCTGCAAAAAAACCGTGAGTTTCAAAATATCGGCTCAAAAATGTTAGATATTTTTAGACTTTCACTTGATGAAAGAACTTACAAGGAGCTGCCAGATGAACTTGTCCGAAATTGGAACTAAAATAAGAGCTTTGCGCAAAGAGCAGAAGATGACACAAGAGAGTTTAGCATCTTTAGCAGGGCTTAGTCGTGTCACATTGGCAAAAGTAGAGAAAGGGCACTTTGGCAGTGTCTCTGTAAAAACACTCGATATAATTGTCAATGCATTAGGATATGAGATAGATTTGCAAATGAAAAGTGGGTTTGGTCTGCCGGTGTTAGGTGAAGAGTAGATATAGTACTACGAGCAGGTACCCATTCTGGGTACTGCATATATTTTTAAGTTATTTTATAAGTTCAATGTCTGATGGTGACCATGTCTTATCGAACCAAGGCTGTAGTGGACCATAGAGTCTAAGAAGTACAAACCATGCTTTGTTTGGTACTGTCTGTGTCCAGTTGGCTTTTAGTGCGCCTTTTGGAGGTTTTGGTCCAAAGTAGAGTGTGACTGAACCGTCTTTGTTGTAGACAAGTTTGTCTCGTTTGTTGTTCTTACTAGGATATTTTGAACCACCCGGTATTTGTAACTCTGAACGCGTTTGCGGATCATAAACGACAACCGACCAAAAATCTTTTGCCGGTACATTCGCTGGAATTACTAACTTATAATTCTTTTCACCATGGAGGATATTTCCATCTTTATCTGCTGTATCAAAAGCATAGTTTGAACCTACACCCGGAATTTCAAGTGCCATAGCAGGCGTGTTGACCGTTGCGCTGTAAAAGAAAAGAGTTCTTGCATCAAGGTTGCGACCTCCTTTTCCACCATCGAGTAACCATCTGTAGTCTTTACCCACAAAACCTGTATACCATTGTTTGCCTTTGAACAGATATGCTTTTGGATCACGAGGTCTGAGTGAAATAGCTCTTGCAGTTGCATTTCCAACGGCTACTGCATCTACTAAGATTTTTTTTATTCTAGCATCTGGACGAAATGGTTTTCCTTTTTCAATGCCGATTGCCGCTGCAAGTCCACGAAGTTCAGGATCGAGAAATGAGACAGGTTCATACTGAAGTACATGATCTAGCTCTTCGTAAAATTTGAAGTTGTTTGCATGGATGGTGTTAAAAAATTTATCACTTCCATTTACAAATTTCATTTTTTTATGATCTCTTGCCTTGCTAAGTGGGTAGATCTTCAGTCCTGTTCTCCACATTTTTGAAGATGCATCAGGTTTGCCGTCTTTTAAAAATCCACGAAGAATTATCCAGTTTGTATATGATGTCGATTGCGCTATCCAAACTTTTTTCTCTTTGCCCCCAATCTTTACGCTTACTCTTGTATCTTTGCCGCGATACGCCATAGAGTTTTTAGTAGCTTTGAGTGCCCCTTTATAATCAGGCGGCAAAATGAGATACGTTCCGCCTTTCATAGCATCTGGCCCTGGTGCGCCCATATCAACAACAAAGCGGAAAAATGCATCATTTATTGTCCCTGGTCCTGCACCTGCAGGCATCTCTATAACAGTCGGACCATTCTTTTTCAAGTCAATCATAGAACTTGCATAAACAGTATCTGTATTTCCTGTTAAAAACAGAGGTGCAGAGTCCATAAGATTATCAAAAACCATCACTTCATTATAGTCCGAAACACCCATAGATGCCATTCCTTGACGGATCGCTTCAATGGAAGTCGCCGGAATGAAATTTAAAAACACTTCTACTCCACGCATAAAATCTAAATTGTCATAGACCTTTTTGAGTGTATCTTTGGTTGGAATACCGTCATAGAAATGGAGTGTGCCTAAGCGTGTCTGCACTGCGTTTGGAGTCATAATTTCTTGAGGAATTTTATGGTTATAACCCTCTGTGACCTCTTTTGCAGTTGCGTTGGACGCCAAGAGTGAGATTGCTGCTAAAGCTGCAATTGTTACTATCTTTTTGATTGCATATCCTTTGTATATTTAAGTGTTGAAAAATTATCTCTGTTTATTGCTGTGTTTTTACTGAATAGCTGGATTCTCTCGGCTTATACTATGCTTTTTATAACTGATAATTAAACTCTATTCGTTGTCCACCATCTAGAAAATTCACCTTATCACTCCAATTTGCAAAATAACGGACATTAAAACGGGGTGTTATTTGATAACTCATAGCGACTTCGTGTGTTAGTAAAGAGCTATTGCCTATTCCATATGCATTATCTTGATATGTATCAGAACCTGCAACTGAGCTTAACCAGATAGGGTTGTAGTTAATCCATATTTTTTTTGTGATTGTAATTTTAGAGTACATCCCTAAAGTAACATAGGCACCAGGTATACTTAAACCACTTGGGCTATTTGCATCTGCCCAACCAGTTCTATTTTGGTCTACCCCATTTGCAAAAGCTAGACCCAAACCAGCAAGAGGATAAAACTGAAATATACTTACTTTTGGCAAGGCTTGAATAATGGCATAAGATGCCGAGCCTGATTTCGTATTGAAGTTCCAAGAAATATCGACTTGTGCTCCTCTGCCATTTTTAGTATTTACACTGAAATTTCTAAAACGCATCGAGTCAACAGAATCACCATCATCTTTTCTATACCCTAAAGTATCTCCAAGAATACCTTGTACTTCTATAACATTCATAGCCATAGTATTTGGCACACCAGAGTCGTATGCTTTTCCTATTTTCACATTGAGACCTCTATCTGTAAACCCTAATCCCGCTTGTGTAAATACAGCAAGAGGGTCACTCATATCTTGAAGCTTTTTACTTGTGTTTGTGTCAGCTTGTGCAAATAGATTACCAACTAAAACAGAAGTTACAAATAGTAGTGTAAAAATATTTTTCATTTATTCCTCTTTTTGGCGTAACAATTATTTCATAAATCGAGCAGTCATTTTTTTAGTGATATTGTCTGCCCAATCAAAAGTTTCTATTTTTTTAACTGGATAATATGCTCTAAGAACACCTGTCCACATTTTACCTCTTGGAGTACGCACGACGTTTAAATCGCCTTTTCTTACAGGTTCTCCACTTGCTAAAAATACAATAGTGTATGTTCCATCAGGATTGGCTTTCATATTGTCAGAATTAATAGCGTATTTTATTGTCGCTATCCAACCATATTCATTATACATAGTAAAAGAGAAAAATGCTCCATCTTTGTATCTCAAGTTTGGTCTGTCTATAGTAACCGTTTGTCTCTCACCTTTACCGCTAAATGGAGAGTAAACAGCTCTATCTCCCGGTAAGCCACCCCAACCAATAGCTATCATTGTTTGTGCAGAAGCTTCATCTCTTTCACCAACTTTTCCAAAACCGTTTCTTACTAAATATTTTTGAGGATCTTTAGCAAATCTTTCAAAAATTTTGTATTTTACAGTATCGAGCGTAGCATAATCATAGTTCACAGATGGAACAAACGGCTCACTTGAATGGTAAGTGATAGAGATGCCATCTTGGGCATCATGTGCTTTTTGCATCATCTCTTTTTGAGGTATATTCCTTAAAAGCCCTGTTCTTACAATCACATAAACATGGTGTCCCTCAGTAAGCATTGACTCATCAACTTTAATCGTTCCCTCACCGTTGAGTGAAGCAATTTGGCTATGGTGAATATCTAAAACATTTGCATTTTCATATCCAGCATATTTTTTTAGTGATATTGTTGCACCACCTTTCACATCTAAAATAATTCTAGAGTAAAGAGTGTCATCATTCATACGAATCACATCTTGGTTATCGGTATTTGTTCTCTCTCGCGTTGGTCGAATAAAGTTTACTCTGTTGCCATTAAAAGCTAACTCTTTTAAGTAAGCTCTTGTTGAGTCGGCTTTTATGAAGTTATTAAGTGTAACTTCTACTTTTTTTGAACTAGCCGCAAAACCAGTGTCGACAAATAAGGCTATAAGAAGTAAGCCAAAGAGTGTTCTTTTCATCATTTCATTCCCTTTATATTGAATACAAAGTATTCTAACACAAAGGCAATCTAAAGCAATATCACAAAAGTGCGAATTTATCTATTTTGTAAAGTTGTAGAGGGAAGCTCAGCAAACATCTTTTTGTATTCATTTGCAAAATGGCTCATATGTCTGTAACCATATTTATATGCTATATCAGAGATACAAATATGTTGAGCATTTGCGTGAATTAACTCTTTTTGTATTGCATTGAGTCGTAAAATTTGTAAATATTTTTTGGGTGTGTAACCATATTTATCTTTAAATAAATCGTGAAAATGTCTTTTACTAATATCTAAATTATTAATAATTTGCGTAATGCTAAGTTCATCTTCAATATTTGCATGCAGTAATTCTTTTGCGACTGTTATATCGAACTTCACTCTTTTTTGACTCTCTTCTTCTATTCTGATTACACTAAAAAGTTCTTCTAAAATTCTGTTCTCTATAAAAGTATAATCAATGAGTAGAGCTTGTTGCATACTACTTTTTTGTAGTTGCACTATGGAGTGATAAAGAAATGCTCTAAAAGCTAAAGATTTTTCTCTATGAATATGGATTTTTTTGTTTGTTATGAGTGTATCTAACTTTTTAAAAAAATATTCTTCTATCTTTTGGCGAAAAAAGCTCTCTTCAACTGCTAACGATATAACGTTGCTGCCTTTATTGGCAATAAAGTCTATTTCATCACCGTCTTTAGTGATGATGAGTTCATCATCTCCGACCTGTGTACCTTGATATATTGAAAAACTATTTTCGCTAAAAAGAGAGAGAAGTATTGTTGATTTTGGGTGGTCTCCTCTTATGGCTATTGCATCTGAATATGTAGAAAATCCTATCTGCATACGAGGTGTATGTGTTGCCTTTATATTCGCCTGTAGTATTTTTCCTGCTTTGAGCTGAAATCTTTCTATATTCCACTCTTTTGAATACTCATTCATTACTTCCAAGTTGAGGTTTTTTTGCTCAATTTGTAAACCTTGTGGAAATATAACGACACTCATGCCAGAATCCTATTTAACTCTTTTTATTTAAGTATAGCATATAACTAGTAGTTTCTAAAATCACAAACGCAACACACTCCTACACTATAATTCTATCATTAAGAATTGAAGGCACAAATAATGATAGAAAAACTCATAGCTTTTAGCATAAAAAATAAATTTTTAGTTTTGATGGCAGCACTTTTTTTGGTGGCGGGAAGCATTTGGAGTATGAAAAATACTCCGCTTGACGCACTGCCGGACTTGTCTCCTCCTCAAGTAATTGTGCAGATAAACTGGGCAGGGCAGTCTCCTGAGACAGTCGAAGAACAGGGAACATACCCGCTTGTGTCACAGTTTTTGGCTATTGCGGGCATTGATACTGTTCGTGGGTACTCTACTTATGAGACGGGGCTTATTTATATCATTTTTAAAGATGGTACAGACCTCTACTGGGCGAGAAGCCGTGTGCTTGAACAACTCGCTTCCATTCAGTCAAGTTTGCCAAAAAATATGAGTGTGACATTAGGACCTGATGCAAGTGGTGTGGGCTGGGTTTATGAGTATGCTCTGAGTTCAAAAACAAAGAATCTGGCACAGCTGAGAACACTGCAAGACTACTACTATAAGTATGCACTTATGGGTGTGGATGGTGTGAGTGAAGTGGCATCTGTGGGTGGATTTATTCCGACTTATCAAGTGAGTGTAAACAACGATAATCTTGTGCGCTATAACCTCTCCATACAGGATGTAGCAAAAACACTTAAAAATAATAACAACGACACTGGAGGCCGTATAGTCATTAAAAACGGTTTTGAGTGGATGATACAGGCAAAAGGATATGTAAAAAATCTTGATGACATTCGTAAGCTTGTTGTGACAACTCGCGCTGGTGTACCTATTACCATTGGCGATATAGGTCGTGTAGAACTTACCCCTGCACCGCGTCGTGGCATGGCAGACCTCAATGGTGAAGGTGAGGTTGTTGGCGGTATTGTCTTGGTACGTTATGGTGCTGATGTTTACTCAGCAATTGGGCGAATCAAAAAGAAAATGGCAGAACTGAAAGTCGATGGTGTGGATGTAACAACGGTGTATGACCGTTCAGGGCTTATTGACGGTGCGGTAGAGACACTTAAAGATACTCTCATTGAGGAGAGTATAATCGTTATCATTGTGATTGGGCTCTTTTTACTCCACTTTCGCTCATCGCTCATTGTACTCATCGTTTTACCTTTGACTGTTGGAATGACATTTCTACTGATGAAAATATTTGGTATAGGCTCGAACATCATGAGTCTTGGAGGTATTGCCATAGCCATTGGTGCTATGGTGGATGCTTCCATCGTTATGATAGAAAATGCCCATAAGTCGCTGCATAAGTTTGAACATAAACATGAGAGAATGCCGACAAACGCAGAGCGTATAGAGGTAATTTTAAAATCATCCCAGCTTGTAGGGCGTCCTA